>VOFF01000140.1_pt1 | contig 144599 bp, 157 predicted proteins | sample 5384061 | NCBI WGS metagenome assembly VOFF01 (sample SAMN12384725, study PRJNA508395) | human gut metagenome | isolation source: healthy gut E | host: Homo sapiens | reverse complement strand
AGTAACCTTTTATTATATGGAACTGTGGCTGTGCATATTATATGGTTCCACATTACACCAATGGTGTCAGATCTGTTAATTGGTTTGTGTGCTATAATGATGGTTGTATCAGTTGTTTTGTACATTATCAAGAATACCAGAACACTTAGGGGAGAGACTGCATAAGCAATTTGATTATATTGAGATGACTAGATAATATTTAGGAGAACACAGACATGAACAGTAAGTCAAACGCACAAGCTATGGAAACAGAAAAAAAATACCACGTCTTTTGGCCCAGCTTGCAATACCGGCTGTTGTGGCTCAAATCATCAACCTTTTATATAATATTGTTGACCGTATTTATATCGGACATATTCCAGGTGTCGGTGCCGCAAAGCATTAACAGGTGTTGGATTGTTTACACCAATTCTTATGCTGATCAATGCCTTCGCCATGCTGGCAGGATCCGGAGGTGCACCGCGTGCAGCGATTTCTATGGGAAAGAAAGATAATAAGACAGCTGAAAAGATTCTTGGAAACTGTTTTGCAATCCTCATGCTTATGGCCGCAGCTTTGACGGTGATATTCTTTACTTTTGCGCCACAGTTACTGACGATGTTTGGTGCTAGCGATAAGACACTTCCTTATGGCGTGGATTATGCAAGGATTTATATTCTTGGAAGTATTTTTGTTTTGATCGTGATGGGAATGAATCCATTTATTACGACACAGGGATTTGCGAAGATCAGCATGATGACAACAGTGCTTGGTGCTGTAATCAATATCATTCTTGATCCGATTTTTATCTTCGTATTTCATCTTGGAGTAAAGGGAGCTGCACTCGCCACTGTTTTGAGTCAGGCTGTAGGGGCAATATGGATCCTTCGTTTCTTGTCAGGAAAGAAGACGATTCTGCATCTTAGAAAAGAAGAAAAACTTTAAACTGCAAAAAGAAATCATCTTACCATGCCTTGCTCTTGGTATATCTACATTTGTCATGTTGTCCACAGAAAGTATTCTGTCCATCAGTTTCACCTCCAGCCTTTCAAGATATGGCGGAGATCTTGCGGTTGGAGCCATGACTATTATCACAAGCGTCAGCCAGCTTGCAACATTACCGTTGCAGGGAATTTGCCAGGGCGGACAGCCGATCATGAGTTATAACTATGGTGCAGGCAATAGAGATCGAGTAAAAAAAGCATTTTTTACTCAATTTACAATTTGTACAATTTTTACGGGATGCTTCTGGTTGATTATGCTTCTGTTTCCGAAGATATTTGCAGGTATTTTTTTCAAATAATACAGAATTAATCACGTATACGGCATGGGCGTTAAGAATTTACATGGCAGGTATTTTTTCTCTTGGATTCCAAGTTGCTTGTCAGCAGAGTTTCATGGCATTGGGGCAGGCGAAAGTTAGTTTATTACTTGCCTGCTTAAGAAAATTGATTCTGTTGATTCCGTTGATTTTTATCCTGCCGCATTTTATCCAGAATAAAGTATTTGCGGTATTTTTGGCTGAGCCAATCAGTGATATTTTGGCAGCGATAATAACAACTTCAACGTTCTTTAGTCGGTTTAATAAAATTTTAGATAGAAAATAAATCATTATAAAAAGATCCTGTTCATACTATGATATATAGAACAGGATCTTTATTTATTTATTTCGCCAGGAAATTGCTCTGAATCTCCATCGGCATATGATAAGCCTGGCCTCGTTTTGTTAGGCTGTATAGTTTAAAAAGCTCATGAGTTCCGGAGTTGCATTCAGAGAACTGCAGAGTCCGAAATAATCCAGGTCTTCGTTCTGAACAATATCTTCGATCTCCTCATCATCAATCAGAAGATCGGCAGCGAATAGATTGGCCTGGTATTCAGTGTTATCTGTCATGTTATAGAGTGTATCATCTTGCATAGGCAACATCAAAACATCCTATATTTACATCAGTGTACCACTTGATAAATGAAGATATGCTAAAAGCAATGCCATAAGAACGATATAATATATGGATGAAATGGAGGTGGAACATGTGATTAAAGTTACTCTGACAAATGAAATTTTAAAAAGAATATCGGAAATAGACGAAAAACGCTTTTCACTTAGTTCGATAGAAATGCCACCTGTTACAAAAAACAGGCTAAGAAAAAACTCCAAGAAAAAAGCTCCTATGCTTCTAATAAGATTGAAGGAAATCCATTGACTGAAAAACAGGCAAATGAAGCTATTGATAGTGATCCGCACAAACATTTTTTAAAGCCGGAACAGGAAGTGCGAAATTACTTTTTGGCCTTAAATGTTTTAGAAGAAAAGCTGAAAAAGAAGGAACGTTTTTCAAAAGAAATGATTTTAGAAGTGCAGGCAATGGTTGAAAAAGGTGCTTCAAAAGAAAAGATAGGCCTAAGAGGTCCTATGCCACCTGGGATGCTATTTGCAGTATATGATTCCGAAACAGGCGTAGCGGAATATATTCCACCAGAGTATATTGATATTCCGGATTTACTGGAAGAGCTTGTTGAATATGTAAATACTACAGATGACCATCCGCTTATTATCGCTGCTATAGTTCATTATCAATTGGTTACCATTCATCCTTTTGAAGATGGAAATGGCAGAACCGCCAGATTAATGTCAGGATATATCCTTGATTATTATGGATATGGTTTTAATGGAATAGGTTCTTTGGAAGAATATTTTGCCTATGACCCAGATGAGTATTATGCATCACTGCAAATGGGATTACCGGCATTGTATTATTCCGGACGAGAAAATCCTCCTCATCCGGAAATTTGGATCAATTATTTTTTAAGAATGATGGTATTGTATTCTAAAAAAGTATACGAATTATCAAAAGAATCCGAGAACGATGAGTTAGATGGAAGCCTGTCCTACTTAAATGCAAAAGAAAAGGAATTCTTAGCCTTTCTGTTAAAAAAGCGATTATATGAGTTTACACCAATTGAAGTAAGCAAAATGCTTGGTGTAACCAACAAAACGATTATTAATAGATGTGCAAAGCTGGTAAATAATGGTTTGTTAATTCCAATCATTGTCAAGACACGGATCCGATCCTATCGGTTAAGTGATTTTTCTAAGACAAAAGAGAAAAAGATTTTGAAAAAAATATCATAATAGATGCATGAGATGTACAAAGACAAATGATAAAGAACTCTTTTTCCTTTTTCATAATAGTATCATTATGGTATAATACACCAGTTTACAACTTTATAATTAATAGACTTGCTGACGAATCAGCTGTTTTAAAGCCTTTAGTTTAATGGTTCTTTTTCCTGCCAGGCACAGAAAATCTGCAAGTATTCCGGGAAAACCTTTATCTAAGAAAAAAATACAATATTAACATGAATATCATGAATATAATATTTGAGGCTGTAAATATTCCCAAATACTTCCCTCTCAGATTCCTGTTTTCTTTTGCAATATATTTGAAACTTATCAGGCTTGCCATGGATGCAATCAGAGTGCCAAGACCTCCAATATTGGTTCCGACAATTAAAGCCCGGTAATTATCTGTAAAGCCGGATAAAAGAAGCGCAGCGGGAACATTGCTCATAATCTGACTGGCAAGAACAGCAGTAAGTGTTTCCCTTCCTGCCATGATTCTTTCCAGAAAACTGCTGAATTGCGGAATCCTTCCAAGGTTGCCGATAAAAATAAATAATGCGATAAAGGTGGCAAGCAGGGAGTAATCCACCCTGCTTATATTTTCCCTGTTTCTTAGCAGCATATATATAAGAACCAATACAAGAGGAATCTGGTATGGAATGATACGTGCAACAGTGAGCAGGCAGATTGTAAATAAGATCAGGTAAGCGGCCAGGTATTCCATGTTAAGTTCTTTTCTGTCAGAGAATCCCAAAAGAGTTTTATCTTTTTCGGAACCGCATACGTGAGGTGCTTTGGCAGCGGCTACCTGTATCCATATCAGAAGAAGGATAAGTGCTGTGGCGGAATAGGGAAGCATCAGGGTTATTAATCCTGCCGCGGACATCCCTGCTCTGGCATATAGATAAAGGTTCTGCGGATTTCCGATTGGTGTGAGCATGCTTCCGAGATTAGCAGCGATTGTCTGCATGGCTACTATTTTAGGAAGCCAGTAATTGCCCAGTTCCTTTGGCAGTTTATGCACAATGATCAGTGCAAGAGGAACAAAAGTAATCAATGCCACATCATTGGTGATCACCATTGACAGGAAGAAACATAAGAGTACCAACAGCCTCATCACACCCACAGTTCCTGATGTTCCCATCAGCAATTTTTGGGCAAGTATATCAAAAACACCAACAGCCTTCAAACCAGCTACAATTGCCATCAAACAGAAGAGGAGCCCGAGAGTCCTGAAATCGATATAAGTAAAATAAGCCTTATCCGGTCTGACCCAGAACATAGAAAGAATCGCCAGGATCACTGCAATTGACAAAACGGTTTCTTTCCTGAAAAAAACATATAATTTTTGTAACATAATATTTCCTTTCCGGTCTGATACGACCCCATATAAGTATATCACAGAAACATCCAGAAAAAAAAAAAAAAGAATATCATTTCAGCGATCTCAAGATGCCAAAGCTTGACTGGACATCTGAAACAGCAGTCGTGAAGCAGAGCATGGGAGTACTTGTTGCTCTTTTATCAAATTTTGTGTATATTATAGTACTGGTAGTGTGATATGTAGCGTGCAGGTGTTTGAGGCACTTTAGCGATCTGCGATGATGAACCCAGGGCTGCACTCTGTACGGTGCAGGAAACTGCGGTTGTAAGACAGTGTAGATTATAGATAGCAGAATAAATTATAGATAGAAAGGAGTTTCAGGATTAAATATGGCAGAAATAAAGAACTCGGAATCAGATATGAGCACTCAGCAGAAAGCTGAGCTGGACAAAGAGAAAAGAAAAGAAGAGAAGAAAGAGGCAAAAAGAGCAAAAAGGCAGCACTACAGGGAACTGAATGAGCCACCAAAACTCACCGTGCTTGAGGAAGTGGGAAATGCAGTCACCCATGGAATAGGAGCAGGACTTGCCATAGCCGGCTTTGTCCTTCTTCTCCTGAAGTCAGACACAGGGCTCAAAGTGATGGCATCGTGTTTTTATGGAATATCACTGATATTGATGTTTCTTATGAGCTGCCTGTATCACTCATACAAATCCGGGCTAGCAGTCAAGCGTATCTGGAGAAGATTTGACTATTCTTCGATATATCTGCTGATAGGCGGAACATTTGCTCCGATGTACCTTGTGTACTGGGAAAATGTGCTTGGAATAGTGTTGTTCTGTGTGCAGTGGGCGCTCATCATAGCGGGGATCACCATCATATGTGTGTTCGGACCAGGCAGGTTCCGACCGATACACTATACGCTGTACTTCGTCATCGGATGGAGCGCCATCATGTTCATTCCAGACTGGTTCAGAAATGACAAGCCGCTTTTGGGATGGATCGTGGGCGGTGGTATTGTCTATACGCTCGGCATGATTCCATTTGTGAAGGACACCAAGGGGATGCACTTTATCTGGCATATCTTTGTGATGCTGGGGGCTGCGCTGCATTGGTTTGGAATGTACCTTTATGTGTATTAATAAAAGATAGATAAAAATGGGCCTATTTTCACAGTCCATTTTTCTGTTGCTAGTAGTTGATTATAGACATAAACAATGGTATCCTTTAGTCAATTATAAACATGATGAGTAAATATTATAAATGCAAGGAGAAAATGCTATGGATAGAGTAGAGAAAATGCTTGGAAGAATGAAAGCAAGTAAATTATACAGATGTGTGGATTGGGATCCGGAGGGTAAGGCGAAGGATCTGGTAGATAAGTTCAACAGTGCTTCGAGGTCTGAGACTATGACAAGAACCGGAGAATATCTTGGAAAATTATTTGCACACATGGGAAAGGAGTGTTATATAGAGCCACCTTTTTATTGTGACTATGGAACCAATATACACGTGGGAGATTATTTCTATGCAAATACAGGGCTGATAGTTCTGGATCAGTGTGATGTCATCATTGGAGATCATGCATTTCTGGGACCAAGGGTCAATATATACTGTGCATGTCATCCGATAGATGCGATGATCAGAAATACCGGTGTGGAGCTTGGCAAGCCGGTTACAATAGGCGATAATGTATGGATCGGTGGCAATACGGTCATCAATCCGGGTGTGACCATAGGTTCAAATGTTGTCATAGGCTCAGGGTCGGTTGTCACAAAGGATATTCCGGATAGTGTGATAGCGGCAGGAAATCCATGTAAAGTCATAAGAATGATAACAAATAAAGATAAGGAATATTGGCTTAAGCAGCTAGAAGAATTTGAGGCAGACACAGGTGAGCAGGTAAAGCTGGAGCAGGACTGATTCAATATTGCTGCTGTGAGTTGAGATTCCAAAGCGTTTTTCTATACCACACATCCTAATGAAGATCCAATAAAAGTTATAAAAAAGATGAAACAGACTGATAACTTTAAGTTCGACGAGGCAAATGTTATGAATGAATTAGTATATAGAAATCTATCAGAAGATGCAAAGCGACAAATATGTGCATGGAAATATGGCGGAGAATACGATTTGTATAATCTTCCTTCTTATGAAGAAATGCAAGTTCGACAGATAGGATTCATGAATCCCCAAAGGGAAAAAAATTATTATGGTTTTTGGGATGAAAGCATATTGGTGGGATTTGTCAATATATTGGAGGAAAAAGAAGAGGTATTTATTGGAATAGGCGTAAATCCTGATTTGTGTAATAAACATTATGGTCAACGAATGCTCTTGATTACTTATGAGATTTCAAAAAAGTTATATCCTAACAAGCCGTTGTATCTGGAAGTTCGTACATGGAATATCAGAGCGGTAAAGTGCTATCAAAAAGCAGGATTTAGGATTGATGGACAAGCTTATGAGTTGACAACAGGAATTGGTACCGGAACATTCTATCGAATGATAAGAGAATAGGAAACAGCACATGAAATATGATAAGATAGTGGAAGCATTTTTCATAGAACGTCCCAATCGTTTTATTGCGCGGGTAAAGATTGACGGAGCGGAAGAGGTAGAATTGGTTCATGTAAAGAATACGGGCCGTTGTCGTGAATTACTGCTGCCAGGGGCGGAAGTGATTTTGGAAGATTGCATAGAAAAGAATCCAAATCGAAAGACACGTTATGATATGATTGTATTAAACCAGAGTATGCCTTTGGAAACAGCCGGATGGATTTCTATATGGAAAAAGGAAAGCAAAAATATCTAATGGAAGTCAAAGGCTGCACCCTTGAGATAGACGGAGTTGGATATTTTCCGGATGCCCCGACGGAAAGAGGCAAAGGACGCAGGTGTTGAGGTGCTTTCCCTGAAATGTCATGTTGGGATGGATAGGTTGGAAATCATATGAGAAAATGAGCCTTGAGGGCAAGGCTCTAAGGGAGAGAGAAATCTATGATACGAGAAATTGAGAATAGAAGAAGTATAAGAAAATATAAGCTAGATGAGATCGAAAGAAAGTTAATTGAAGAGATCATATACAGTGCTTCCCTTGCACCATCTGCTAAAAACAGGCAGCCTTGGAAATTTATTGTATATCAGGGGAAAGAAAAAGATAAACTGGTTGATGTCATGCGTCATGGTATAAATTCAGAAAAAACGACTCATGAACTTATGCCGGAATGGGCATTTGCCATACCGGATGCTGAGAATACAGTCAGAATCATGCAGGAGGTCCCATGCCTTATAGCAGTGCTTAATACCAATCAGCATACTCCGTTTGCAAGCATTGAAAATGAAAAGCGAATTGTTGAAATATGTGATTCGCTGTCCATAGGTGCAGCGATTGAAAATATGATTCTGACAGCAACAGGGTATGGATTAGGTACTTTGTGGATTGCAAATACTTGTTTTGCCTATAATGAGCTGATGGATTTTATCGGAACAGACAGCCAGTTGACAGGAATTGTTGCGGTTGGCTTTGCCGACGAAGCTCCGGACAAAAGACCAAGGAAATCATTCGAAGAAATCGTTGAGTACAGATAGGTAAATCGTAGTTTATTAAGGAGGATATGGATGAAACTGTTTTTATGTTCGCACTTTTCAAGTGTAGGAAGTTTGATAAAAGAAGAAATTGATAACAAGAAAGTCGCATTTATTCCCACAGCTTCGCTGCGTGAAGGCTATACCGGTTATGTCGGCTCGGCTCGAAAGCTATTCAATAAACTGGGAGCAACCGTAACGGAAATTGATATTTCAACGGAGGCTTATTTAACGATACAGTCCGTTTTTGAAGATGCGGATGTGATCTATTTTACTGGTGGAAATTCTTTCTTCCTTATGGATCAGCTCCGTAAAACGGGAACGGTGAATCGGCGGGTGCGATTATATGCGCTCCAACTATCCAATATATTGAACAAATGGATGAAAAGCCGGAGAACTACTCACAAGAAGATGATGCAGGGCTTGATTTGATTGATTTCTATGTTCTTCCGCATTATCTTACAGCACCATTTAAGAAAGTTACCGAGAAAATAATGACTGAGTTTTCGGATTTGAATCTATGCCCAATTAACAACCGTCAGGGAATTGTAATTGATGGTGAAGGTTCAAAGGTTATTTGCAAAGACTAATTTGAAAATTCTTATTTACAGAACGGATGCGCAGGGCAAGATTATCCCGTGCGCGATTCATAAGGAGGGTGTTTTTTTGAAAAATGAAATTGTTTTATTTACAGATGGCGATATAAATATTGAAGTTGAGCTAAGTCCAGAATTAGAAACAGTTTGGCTAACACAGAAACAAATGGGAGAATTGTTTGAAGTAAAACAGGCAACGTTAAGTGAACATATCAATAATATTATATCGTCAGGCGAGTTGGATGAGACTTCTATCGGTTTTTCCGATAAAAGTTCCGGAGGACGAAAACCTAAGATATATAATCTTGATATGATATTATCTGTGGGATATCGTGTTAATTCAAAACGAGGCATCGCATTTCGTAGATGGGCTAATTCTGTTTTAAAGAAATATGTGATTCAAGGTTATGCTATTAATGAAAAACGCTTGCAAGCGCTTGAAAGAACTGTTGATATTCAAACAAAGATGCTTGCAAGCACATTGGAGGTTGAAGAATCAGACATTTTAAAGGCTGTTACCTCGTATACAGATGCATTAATGCTTTTAGACCAATATGATCATCAATCTCTTAAAAAACCAGTGGGAAACAGGCCTATATATAAAATAACATATGAGGAATGTAAAAAAATGGTTTCACACATGGAGGATTCATTTAAATCGGATGTATTCGGTGTGGAGAAAGAAAATGGTAAAGTTGAGGGTATTTTGGCAGCAGTTTATCAGAGTGTGTTTGGTGGAGATGTATATCCGTCATTAGAGGAAAAAGCTGCTAATTTATTATATTTTATGATTAAGGATCATCCATATGCAGATGGATGTAAGCGAATTGCAGCATCGTTATTTTTGGAATTCCTTGCTCGGAATAATGCTTTATATAGAGATGATAATAAGATAATCAGTGATGGAGCATTGGTTGCGATTACGCTTATGATTGCAGAGTCAAGACCAGAAGAAAAAGATATAATGGTGAATCTTGTAATGAATTTTTTGACAATGTAGTTAGTTCGTGAAATTTATTATTTAATGAAATTGATAAATCGAGATTTAAGCAAGAGATGATTTGCAATAATGGAGGTTACTTATGAGTCTATTTGATGTATTGAGTAAGGGTTTTTGTTCAAAAAAAAGGGAATCAAATGAAATATTATCACAAGAAGAGTATAAAGATAAGTTTTTACATGGTGATGAATATATTAAAAGAGAACTTTATGACGAATACATATCTCGAAGGTTGTCAGAAGAATTCGGGTTGAAATATAATGAAAAGATAAAAAAATGGCACTCTGAATGGAGTGCTAATCGGCGTTTTGTGGTCGAATTATGTTATCCAAGAGGAAATCACATATACTTGCGCTGGGGATATAATTATGATTTTATCCCTGATATCAATAGTAAAAATAAGTTGACATGGCATCGGACAGAAAGTTCTGTAAAAATACACATTGCTGATGCTTGGTATAATCACATAGAGGATGAAAGAGAACAAGACTGTGGATATACAAAGGAAGAATTTTATAATCCAAGGAAATGTACAAGTTTTCAATATCAAATACCTACCTACACGTCCGATATAGAATTTGCATTGGAATATATAAAAAATGTGATAGATAAAAAAATATTCCACTGATAAGAGAGTGGATAAATAATGTACAAACAGTTGATGATGCCATTACTGTTCTTAATCAGAGGATAGTAACTTTACCACATATATATGTTCCGTATATGTGTCATATCAGAGCGTTTTTATATGCAAAGAATAACGATATAGATAATGCAATCGAATCTATTAAACAAGGTTATGAAAATAGCGAGATACCACAAGTTATAATTGATAAATTGGTTCAGATTGCTAATGGGTAAGAAAGAGACAAATTCTTTAGGTTACAATCGATGATGGGGTAAACGAAAAAGCAGTTTTGACATTGCAGAGAACTGCCCCTTCGTTTACACCATTTTCGATTTGACCTAATTGAACAAAGTGAGCGTCCGGGTAGCCGCAACCTATGGACTTTCAATTCTTTGTTCCTGTCCATGATTATATATGATTCTCGGTATGAAAGCTACAACATTTTATAAAAAACAGGCAAATGGGCATGACGATAATTTCCGAGATGCCCACCACATGCTTTACACACACAAACTTTAATGCCATAAAGATGTTCCAATATTTCAGGCATTTCCATGTCACGAAGCTTTGAAAGATACTTCTTACATCCAAGTAAATTTCTGCAGAGGGTGAGCTTCTGGCTTTTAGTACGGGAACATAGCAGTCCGTAGTGCCTGATGCGGACAAAACGCCTTGGTGGTACATGCATGAGAAACCGCCGGACAAACTCTACACCCGAAATGGTCAGTTCCTTCCACTGTCCCTCATTACGGTAATCCTTTACTAAGAATGTAACGGTATCATCATCCATACGGACGGTGCGGTGATTGCTGACGGCAATGCGATGAGTATACTTACCAAGGTATTTAATTACTGTTTGAGCACCATTGAATGTCTTTTTACAATGAGGAATCCAGTCCATACCATAACAGGAATCTAAAAAGCTCCTTGAACGTATAATGGTAAGATACTGCCCTGTAAACTGATTCGGAAACAGAATGCCCTTTTGGTCTGCCTTTCCGGAACCAGTATTCCGTAAGAAGTGCAAGGTTTCTTTCAGACAGAATGGTATAATCCGGTCCATCCGGTTCTTTTGTGGTATCCCATAATGGACATGAATCTGCATGTTTGTGCGGGCATCAAAATATCATCATAATGAAGATGAATCACTTCGTGAAGTACGAAAAACGGACACGGTGGTCGCTTTCAGATTCCGGAAGAATACATTGTGGCGAACATGGCTTTTGTATTTCAGGTCATCCGTAGCATCAAGAAGCCGGTCAATTTCATCAGTAGAAAGTCGGTTGGGAGTTTGTGCTCTATTATCATGCGTGGAACAGTGAAATCATCCTGAATATAAAGAGTGGATTGCCGGAATATCCACTGATTTTAGAAAAAGCCAAATCAGGGCTTCTATGAAGATAAATGATGAGATGCTGAGATTTTATTGGAAACTTGGTAAGGGCATTTCATCTATGAGCGAACAGTTCGGATATGGAATGGGCTTCTATAAAACGGTGAGTGACGATTTGAAATCCATTTTGCCAGATGTGAAATCATTTTCTCCAACTAATTTGAAATATATGAGATACTTTTATGAGATGTATCCTGACGCAGTGATTTGTCCTCAGGTTGAGGACGAATTGATTACAGATGCAAATCGTCCCCAAGTTGGGGATAATTTACAAATCATTTTTAGAATTCCATGGGGACATAACAAAATAATACTTGATAAATGCAAAGGGAATTCTGCAAAGGCATTGTTTTATATCAGAAAGACTATTGAAAACAATTGGTCAAGAGATGTTTTACTAAACTTCTTAGGAACGGATTTATATGAACGTCAAGGCAAAGCAATAACTAACTTTACTAACACACTTCCGATAGAACAGAGCGATTTGGCACAAGCAATTACGAAGGATCCATATAATTTTGATTTTTTGACTTTGCGTGAAAGGTATGATGAAAAGGAACTAAAGGATGCACTTATAGAGAAAGTTAATAATTTTCTTATGGAGTTAGGTACTGGCTTTGCTTATATGGGCAGGGAAGTGAGAATTGAGGTAGGAGATACTGAAAAAAATTTATAGACATGTTATTTTACAATACTCAAAGGCATTGTTATGTTGTTGTAGAAATAAAGACAGGAAAATTTGATTCTTCTTATGCAGGTCAATTGGGAACTTATGTTGTGGCTGTTAATCATCAGATGAAAACAGAAGCTGATAATCCTACTTTGGGACTTCTGATTTGTAAAGATATGGATAAAGTAGAAGCCCAATATGCATTAGAATCTACTAGCCAGCCACTTGGTATTTCTAGTTATGAGTTATCAAAACTTATACCAGAAGAGTTCAGAGGTAGTATGCCTACTATTGAAGAAATTGAGGCCGAATTAAATGAATAATCAATTCATACAAAGAGTAATATTCGATTGGAATAGAATTGATAACGATAGTTATTTAAAGGGAATCGAGGCTTTTAAGGGAATTGAAAAACTTGATTTCAATAAACCAATCACATTTTTTGTTGGAGAAAATGGCAGTGGTAAATCAACTTTGTTGGAAGCACTTGCCGTAGCACATGGTTTTAATCCTGAGGGAGGAACAAAGAATTATGTTTTTTCTACGCATGATACACATTCAGAGTTGTGTGATGCGATAAGAATTGCCAAAGGCTATCGGAAGGAAAAGTGGGGATATTTTCTTAGGGCAGAAAGCTTTTATAATGTTGCAACACAGGAAGAAGAATATGCAGATATTACACATCCTTCCGCTAAATATCATGAAAAATCACATGGAGAGAGTTTTCTCGCATTAGCGCAGAATAATATGAATCCAAATGGCTTGTATCTTTTTGACGAGCCGGAAGCTGCATTATCACCACAGAGACAGCTTACATTGTTAATGCAAATATACAGATGTGCAAAAAGAGGGAGCACAGTTTATTATAGTTACGCATTCGCCGATTTTGTTAGGAATACCAGATGCAGATATCTATTGTTTTGATAATGGATGCATACATCTGTGCGAATATGAGGATACAGAGAGTTACCAGGTAACAGAAATGTTTATAAATAATAGGCAGATGCTGTTGGATAGATTACTAACAGATTAGATAATAAAGAAATCAACAAATTCAAGTTGAACAAAATCGCTGCGCGATGGCCTGCCAAGGCTGTGGCGCAGCTTTCTTTTTCTCAATAATAAAATAGGCAATGGCAATTCTTACCAGTATTTGATATTGTAAAGTTACCACACAAAACAATTCAATAAAGAAAGACACCACTGCCTATGAAAAGAATACCATTTGACCGCTTTTCTGACAAGCGGTTTTATTATGCTAATGCACCTCCATGTAAGCAGGGTTTTTCATTAACTACTGATTTTACATGGAGGATTTTATTATGTACGAAGAAATTTTTAATCAGATTCAATCTGCTGCGAATAAACGGAATCTCAAGGATTCCACGATTCATGCATACTGTACCAGTGTTGCTCATTTTTTGAACCACACAGCCAAGGATATAGATGCATTAACAACTGACGATGTTGATATATTCCTAACTGAAAAGAAACTTTCCGGGATTTCACCAGAAACATACAATCACTACCATTCAGGAATCCGCTTCTTTTACAAAAAAATATTGAAGAGGAATTGGGATGATGATGACATACCTCGTATGAAAAGGGACAGAAAGTTACCAACGGTGCTTACAAAAACAGAAATATCAGCTATTCTTGATGCTACGCCAAATCTGAAGCACAAAGCTATGATTGCTACTATGTATTCAGGCGGACTTCGTGTTTCAGAAGTCACACATCTTCATTATGATGATATTTCACGCACGAAAAAAACCATACACATCCGTGATGGGAAAAGTCGCTCTGATCGTTATACTTTGCTTGCAGACCGGACGCTCGAAATATTGACAGAATACTGGTTTCAATGTGGCAGACCAAGAGGGATTTTGTTCCCAAGTTCATGGACAGGGGATTATCTTACAAAAGATAGTGTCATTCAGTTTTTTCGTGAAAGTGCCAAAAGAGCAGGCATTCAGAAACACGTCTCCACGCATTGTTTACGTCACAGCTTTGCAAGTCATCTATTTGAATCCGGCTGTGATGTAAAATATATTCAAGCGCTTCTGGGACATCGTGATCCAAAATCAACAGAGGTTTATCTGCATGTAAGCAATAAAACTCTGCTTGGAATTAGGAGTCCATTTGATGAGATGGGCGGTGAATGATTATGGAGAAATCATGTACGATACAAGATGTATTTGAACGGTTTTATCCTTCTTATGAAAAGAGGAATAGCCCTCCTGCTCATCATAGAAAAACAGCTTATCATATCATGAACTGTAAAACAGGCGCTTTTGGTGTAAACATCAGTGTTTGTGAGGACTGCGGATGTATCAGCATTCATAATAACTCCTGCAGAAGCAGATGCTGTCCCATGTGCCAGGAGTTTCCGAAAGAGAAATGGATTGATGCACAAAAAGAGAACGTACTTGATGCACCCTATTATCATGTAGTATTCACAGTTCCTGAGGAATTGAATTCCATCATTTACAGCAACCAGAAGCTGTTGTATGATGTACTGTATCATGCTGCCTCAGCAACCTTGAATGAATTGGCAAAAGACGCAAAGTACCTGGGAGCTAATATAGGGTATATCTGCATTCTTCATACCTGGGGTTCTGCAATGAATTATCATCCTCATATTCATACCATTGTTCTTGGAGGTGGGCTTGATGATGAAAATAAATGGAAAGAAACAGGTGGAAAATTTTTTCTCCCATATGGTGTCATCTCAAAAGTGTTCCGTGGAAAATATCTGGATGAGTTAAAAAGCCTGTGGAATGATTCTAAGCTTAAATTTCATGGTACAGCAGAGAAATATCAGAACAGCTATCGTTTTAAAGAACTTCTTGATAAGTGTTATGAAAAGAACTGGGTCACTTACTGTAAAGAAACTTTCAATGGTGCACAGTCGGTTATCAATTATCTTGGAAAATATACCCACAGGATAGCAATCAGTAATCATCGAATCAAATCCATGACGGATACGACAGTTACATATGCAGTAAAAGACTATAAAAACGAAGGCCACTGGAAAGAGAAAACAATTTCAGGAGAAGAATTCATCCGTCGATTCATGATGCATGTTCCTCCCAAACGATTTGTCAGAATCCGGCACTATGGTCTGCTATCATGTAGAAACAAGAGAAAAAAGATAACTCACTGCAGAAACCTGCTTGGATGTAAGAAATACATTTCTACATTAAAAAATCTAAATGCAGTAGAAATGATAAGGGTTTTATATCACATCGATGTATGCAAATGTTCTTCTTGCGGAGGGAATATGGTATCACCCCGCAAAGATAAATACAGTTCTTCTTTTCAAGATCGTGCACATATGAGATGTTAAAATCTACAATTGCATAGAATAAATGAGCTTCCTCATAGGAGGTTTGTTTGTCATGCCTGAAATTGATTTCTTGAATAAAAAAAGGGCAGTTTTACCAAAAACTCAAGGCTATTTTCGATTAGCAGGATGGCCAGTACATACAAGTGTAGAGAATAGCAGAGAAATCATCAAAAGTGTTTTGGCAGCAGATGAAACATATGCAGTGTGTTTAAGAGAAGATAATGTTGCAATTGGAAGTATCGGATTGACTCCGCCAGCTCAGTCGCACACAAAAGCAGCTGATGATGAAATAGAAATTGGATATTGGATAGGTGTTCCATACTGGGGGCAGGGCTTGATTCCCGAAGCGGTTCGAGCTTTACAGAAGCATGCTTTTTTAGATTTGGGTTGTAGTGCTATATGGTGTGGATATTATGACGGAAATGAAAAATCAAAACGCTGTCAGGAAAAATGTGGATTCAAATATCATCATACGGAAGAAAATAAACCCTGTGCACTTATGGGAGATGTTAGAACGGAGCATTTTACTTATCTTACAAAAGAACAGTGGTCTGATAGTCAGGATAAAGTAAATTTTATGGAGGTATAGAACTGTGAAAAAACACCATATTGAATATGTTGAAGTTGTGGGTGTAGATGGTGGATCTTGCTCTTATTTTTTTATCCCTCTGTATAACGAAATGTTCAGAGGCTGCTTTACAGTGGGGGAAAGAAAAATATCAAAAAAATTGATGATTAATGGTGAGTTTGTGATAGAATGGAAAAAAAAAGAAAAAGCACACCTATTGTTTTGACCGTGGGTGAGCATGGGTGCGGAAGCCATAGCTGTCATTAAGAAAAATATATAAATACGCCAGTGAAATAATACAGATTGGCGCAGTTCTCTTAGATGAAGGATTCAACAGAAAACGAGGTATTAAAGATGATAAAAATTATATCAGACAGTACATGTGATCTGTCACAGGAAGTTTTAGAAAGATACGATATAGATATTATTCCGCTTCATATTGTAAAAGGAGATGAAGAACTGGAGGACGGACCGCAGATAGACATTCATGCATTGTATGAGTGGGCTGATAAAAATAAGACTACACCAAAGACTTCAGCTCCATCTATAGAAACAGCAATGAATGTAATGCGACCATATATTGATGAAGGCAGGGAGATCATATGCTTTTCCATATCAAGTGAGATGTCGACATCAATCAATGTGATCAGAATGGCGGCAGAAGAACTTGATGCGGAAGATAAAGTTACGGTGATAGATTCAAGAAATCTGTCCACAGGAATAGGCCTGCTTGTTGTTGAGGCGGCAGTTATGGCAGCAGATGGGAAATCCCGTGAGGAGATAAAAGCCGGAATTGATGAACTGATCCCGAAGGTAAGAGCAAGCTTTGTTGTAGATACACTTGTGTACCTTTACAGAGGTGGCAGATGCAATGCGGTTTCTGCGCTTATCGGAGGAGCATTGGCGCTTCATCCCATGATCGTTGTAAAGGATGGTAAAATGGATGCAAGCAGGAAATATAGAGGTAAGAGATTACATAGCCTCTCTTGGCATTTTTAAGGAAATTATAGAGACAAGAGCAGGTGGTGTGATTTCATCACATTGTGGGCCTGGCACACTCGGAGTGTTATTTATTGCAAAATAATGGAGTTTCATATGGTAAGTACTTTGAAGCTGCTCGGAAAATATAAACATTTTATAAATTATTAGCACTCGCTATTGACGAGTGCTAATAATAGGTGTATAACATAGTCAAGAACAAAGGAAAGGAACAAAAAAGCAAAGGCTTTGAGTTCTTGAAACATCCCGGTTCCAAAGAAACAGGTTGACACAGATTTTATAGATTAAGAAGGAGAGATGACTTATGTTGATGCCTAGTATTTTTGGAGAAAACTTATTTAACGATGATTGGATGGATTTTTCATTTCCTGATGTTGACAAGGTGCTTTATGGTAAACACGCAAAGAACGTTATGAAGACTGATGTCAAGGAAACAGACAATAGCTACGAAGTAGATATAGATCGTCCGGGATTCAAGAAGGATGAGATTGAGGCTAAGCTGGAGAATGGTTACTTAACTATCAGCGCAGCCAAAGGACTTGACAAGGAAGAGAAGGATGAAAAGGATGGCAAGTACATCCGCAAGTATCGCTATTCCGGTGCTATGAGCAGGTCTTTCTATGTAGGCGATGAGCTGAAACAGGAAGATATCAAGGCAAAGTATCAGGACGGTATTCTTAAACTTTCAGTTCCGAAGAAGGAGCAAAAGAAAGTTGAGACCACAAAGCATATTGCTATTGAAGGATAAACTTAATTTAAATCATGTTATGAGAAGTCGCACAGGCCTATGGCCTGGGCGGCTTTTTAAATTAAAATTATTACAATACGGTCACAGGAATGATTTGAATATATGGAAGCTTTGGGATGCAGCATCTATGCAAGTCGCAAGAACAACGGTTCAACGGATTTACGAGATTGCCAGGAAGAAAATAGCAGATAGCTGTCATTAAGAAGAATAGAAAAATAAAATGGTTATTCAGATAAAAGATGATCGGTTCCTTCTACAGCTTTTATTAATTTCTTTAAGACTACCTTTTCCTTGAGAGAAAGCGGAAGTTCATCAATCGGTTTTTTATCAACTGATTTTTCTAATAATAATTCCTTAAACGCAAATTCAAATCATTGTCTTCATTAGGGCATGCGGAATTTAGAAATTCATTTTACAATGAAAATCGAAAAGCGCTCGAAAGAGCTCTTCTTGTGTATAGAAAAATGGGAATAATAGAACGGTAATAATAATTGTATTTTGCCCCTCAATCCGCTATACTATAACTAAGTATAGCGGATTGATACGTTTTGTGGAGGTTCATATGGTGAGTACTTTAAAACTGCCGGTAGGAATTGATAGTTTTGAAAAAATCAGAAGGAACAACTTTTATTATATTGACAAGACAAAACTCATAGAGCAATTGGTTGAAACCGGTGGAGAGGTCACTCTTTTTACGAGGCCGCGCCGTTTCGGTAAAACTCTTAACATGAGTATGCTTAAAGCTTTTTTTGAAACCGGTGCGGATGAGTCATTGTTTGATGGCTTATATATTGCGCAAAATAAGGCACTTTGCGAAGAACATATGGGTAAATATCCGGTTATATTTCTGTCATTAAAGAGCGTGGAGGGATTGAAATATGAGGATGCTAGATATCGTATTACTGAGCTTATAGGAATGGAGGCAGAAAGATTCGGCTTTTTGGAAGATAGTGAATATCTGTCAGAAAATGAAAAAAAGCGTTACAAGGCGATTATTGCATTGAAGGATGGAACGAATGCAATGGATGAAAAAGTGCTTGTATCGAGTCTGCAGATTTTATCTCAATTATTATATAAGCATTTTGGACAAAAGACTGTAATATTAATTGATGAATATGATGTACCTCTGGATAAGGCATTCCAGAATGGTTACTATAAAGAGATGGTTTCACTCATCAGAGGGCTTTTTGGAATGGCACTAAAGACAAACGAGAGCCTGCAGTTTGCAGTTTTGACAGGATGTTTACGGATCACGAAGGAAAGCATCTTTACAGGGCTCAATAACTTTAAAGTGATGTCTATTCTGGATGCAAGATTTGATGAACAGTTTGGATTTACAGATAATGAGGTGAAGAAAATACTGGATGATTACGATTTGGCATCACATTTCGAAGAGACAAAGGAATGGTATGATGGGTATCATTTTGGTAAGGCTGATATTTATTGTCCATGGGATGTCATAAACTATGTTGATCAGTTAAAATATGACAAGACTGCAGAACCGCAGGATTTCTGGTCAAATTCAAGCGGAAATGCGATTGTCCGCAGATTTATCGACATGGCTGATGTTTCTACAAAAACGGAAATAGAGAGGCTGATAGCAGGGGAGAGTATTGAAAAGGATGTAGCTCCTGAGCTGACCTACGACGAGATATATAAGAGCATAGAAAATCTGTGGAGCGTGCTTTTTACGACAGGTTATCTGACGCACAACGGCCGCACTGAAAGCGGAAAATATTGTCTTGTAATTCCTAACAGAGAGATTAGAAATCTTTTTGTCAAAAAAATAAAAGAATGGTTTTCGGATGTTTCTAAAAGTGATGGAAAAACACTCGAAGAGCTTTGTAGTGCGTTTGTGAATGAAGATGCACAAAAAGATTGAACAGATATATGGTGAGTATCTGTGGAACACAATAAGCATACGTGATACAGCAGTTGCAAAAGAGAAGAAAGAAAATTTCTACCATGGAATTTTGCTGGGACTCCTGGGTTACAAGTCAAACTGGCTTATCAAATCGAATGCTGAGTCGGGAATCGGCTATAGTGACATACTTGTGGAAGTACCGACAAACAGAACAGGAATTGTAATAGAACTCAAGTACGCTGAAGACGGTGATTTGGATGCTGCCTGTGATAAGGCATTAAAGCAGATTGAGGAAAAAGATTATGTGGCAAAGCTAAAGCAGGATGGTATGGATAACTTTATCAAGTATGGGATTGCATGCTTTAAGAAAGTGTGCAAGGTTGTGTGTTAAATAACAACTGTTGTTCCATCACGATGACTTAATTCTTATTTTGCAATGCCCTTTCATAAACATGCTCGCATTACTATTGAGAATCAGCATAAAAATCCAATACCGGCTTTTTTATCAGATTGATTACTGCCTGTATGATTCGCTTCCAGAAGACACTTCTTATTTTCATGCTCAGTTGAGAAGGCAGGCAATAACTGAAATTGGAAAAGATTATGTTATTCTTGATAATGTAAAAGGAAGTGGCCGTTATGTAGGTACTTATCTGGGACTTTTGCTTCGATGTACCTTTATGTGTATTAATAAGCATGTAGAGAGATATAGTTTCTCTCTTCTGCATAGTTCCGTAATGATTGCTGCTTGACAGTCTCCTTCAAGTTCGTTATAATGATAAACGCAAAATTTTAGTGGACTTTTCCGGATTCGGTCATCTTTTTGCCACACAGCTATCTTGTGATAGTTGTGTGGCTTTTTTGTTGCTTGTAACTCGGAAGTATTAGCAGAATGGAGGACTATATTGTTCGGACAATTTGTGGAGAAGAGGGAAAGCATGCAGACAAATAACAAAATGGCGGTTGCGCCGCGCTGGCAACCGGCATCGGGCAGACCTTGACGCTTGCGATTTATCTGGTCGTTTATTTTGTGCGGCCAATTCGCGTGCATATCCGCAGGCAGTACATTTTGCTCAGCAAAAAGATGGTAATAAAGCTGTACTCCATCGGCATTCCCGCAACCTTGAATATTGCGCTCCCATCTCTTTTGATTTCGGCGCTCAATGCAATTTTGGCGGCATATTCCGAAGTGTATATTCTGGTTTTGGGAATATATTACAAATTGCAGACATTCATCTATCTTCCGGCTAATGGCATTGTTCAGGGGATGCGCCCCTTGATCGGCTATAACTACGGTGCGGGGGAGAATAAAAGAGTCAGCCAGATTTATAAAATCGTCTTGTGCATGAGCGGTATCATTATGGTGCTTGGGACAGTGATATGTCTGCTAATCCCCGGCCAGCTTATGGGGCTGTTTACCCACACAGAAGCGACAATCCAGACCGGGAAAACAGCCCTGCGTATCATCGGCGCCGGTTTTATTGTCTCGGCGGTTTCCGTTACATCTTCCGGCGCACTGGAGGGACTTGGAAAAGGCATTCCTTCGTTACTGATTTCACTTTGCCGGTATGTTGTGGTTATCATCCCAACTGCGTTTTTACTCAGCAGCATTTTCGGAGCGGTTGGCGTCTGGAATGCGTTTTGGATCACGGAAGCGATTACAGCAATCATTTCTATTTGTGTTTACTACAAGGCAATAGCACAAAGCCAGCTGAGTCAGTCAACAGTAAAATGAACGTTGCTTTCCCCCCATTGGTGAAAATATCTTTTTTTGATACTGTAATAAAAAGAACATGTAACTATTGAATATGGGCATGAAAATAATATATTTATTCCGCAATTGAAATAATAAAATAAGATAGTATAATGGAACAGAAAGGAAGGACAAAATGATTTTGAAAGCCTGGAGGTGTTAAAATGATAAAAATTATATCAGACAGTACATGTGATCTGTCACAGGAAGTTTTAGAAAGATACGATATAGATATTATTCCGCTTCATATTGTAAAAGGAGATGAAGAATTGGAAGACGGACCGCAGATAGACATTCACGCATTGTATGAGTGGGCTGATAAAAATAAGACTACACCAAAGACTTCAGCTCCATCTATAGAAACAGCAATGAATATAATGCGGCCATATATTGATGAAGGCAGGGAGATCATATGCTTTTCCATATCAAGTGAGATGTCGACATCAATCAACGTGATCAGAATGGCGGCAGAAGAACTTGATGCAGAGGATAAGGTTACGATAATAGATTCAAGAAATCTGTCCACAGGAATAGGCCTGCTTGTTGTTGAGGCGGCAGTTATGGCAGCAGAGGGGAAATCCCGTGAGGAGATAAAAACCGGAATTGATGAATTGATCCCGAAGGTAAGAGCGAGCTTTGTTGTAGATACACTTGTGTACCTTTACAGAGGTGGCAGATGCAATGCGGTTTCTGCGCTTATCGGAGGAGCATTGGCGCTTCATCCCATGATCGTTGTAAAGGATGGTAAAATGGATGCAAGCAGGAAATATAGAGGTAAGATCGGTAAAGTCATAAAGAATTATGCAAAAGATCTGGAAGAGGACCTGAAAAACGCAATACCGGATCGGGTATTTATTACACATTCGGAATGTGATGCTAATACAGTTGAAGAGGTGAGAGATTACATAGCCTCTCTTGGCATTTTTAAGGAAATTATAGAGACAAGAGCAGGTGGTGTGATTTCATCACATTGTGGGCCTGGCACACTCGGAGTGTTATTTATTGCAAAATAATGGAGTTCCATATGGTAAGTACTTTGAAGCTGCTTGGAAAATATAAACATTTTATAAATTATTAGCACTCGCTATTGACGAGTGCTAATAATAGGTGTATAACATAGTCAAGAACAAAGGAAAGGAACAAAAAGCAAAGGCTTTGAGTTCTTGAAACATCCCGGTTCCAAAGAAACAGGTTGACACAGATTTTATAGATTAAGAAGGAGAGATGACTTATGTTGATGCCTAGTATTTTTGGAGAAAACTTATTTAACGATGATTGGATGGATTTTTCATTTCCTGATGTTGACAAGGTGCTTTATGGTAAACACGCAAAGAACGTTATGAAGACTGATGTCAAGGAAACAGACAATAGCTACGAAGTAGATATAGATCTTCCGGGATTCAAGAAGGATGAGATTGAGGCTAAGCTGGAGAATGGTTACTTAACTATCAGCGCAGCCAAAGGACTTGACAAGGAAGAGAAGGATGAAAAGGATGGCAAGTACATCCGCAAGGAGCGCTATTCCGGTGCTATGAGCAGGTCTTTCTATGTAGGTGATGAGCTGAAACAGGAAGATATCAAGGCAAAGTATCAGGACGGTATTCTTAAACTTTCAGTTCCGAAGAAGGAGCAAAAGAAAGTTGAGACCACAAAGCATATTGCTATTGAAGGATAAACTTAATTTAAATCATGTTATGAGAAGTCGCACAGGCCTATGGCCTGGGCGGCTTTTTAAATTAAAATACAAAGGAGCAGTATGATGTTTGCATTAGAGGGAAAGCATAAGAAATGGAAAAATGTCGATAAAGAATGCTATATTGTAATTTGTCTTTCAATCGGATATACTATAGCTTAATTATAGCGGAATGAGGGAAAAATAATGTCAAAAGATGAATATTTAATTACAGATGCCCCGTTAAAGGCGCTGACAGTTTTTGCAATGCCTATGATTTTGGGCAGCTTTTTTCAACAAGTATATAATATGGCTGATTCAATCATTGTTGGTCAGTTTGTAGGCTCCTCTGCACTTGCGGCAGTTGGAGCCTGTGCTGCGCTTACGAATGTGTTCATTTGTATAGCACTGGGAGCCGGTGTAGGAGCCGGTGTACTTGTGAGCCGCTATTTCGGCGCCAGGGATTACGGCAAAATGAAAACAATAGTATCAACATCACTGATTAGTTTTCTGGTTTTAAGCGTACTTCTGGGTTTCTTTGGCTTTTTCTTTTCACATTCAATGATGAGCTTGCTACAGACACCTGCAGATATACTGGATGAGGCAGTGCTGTATCTTAGGGTTTATTTTGTGGGATTTCCCTTTTTGTTTATGTACAACATACTTTCAACGATGTTTACATCGATTGGTGAGTCAAGGATTCCGTTGGGGCTTTTGATATTTTCCTCTGTGTTAAATATATTGATGGACCTTTGGATGGTGGCTGGACTTGGCCTCGGTGTGTTCGGTGCAGCCCTTGCAACTCTAATTGCACAGGGAATATCTGCAGTGTTTTCACTTTTGATTTTCTTTAGCAGGATGCGCCGGTATAAAAGTCGCTTTGAATGGTTTGACAGACATGAGCTTCGTTCCATGCTTCGGATTGCTGTGCCTTCGGTTCTCCAGCAGTCTACGGTGTCAATTGGCATGATGATAGTACAGGCAGTTGTGAATCCGTTCGGTACACAGGCGCTTGCAGGATATTCGGCAACGATGAGGGTCGAGAATGTATTTTCACTGATATTTGTATCCATTGGAAATGCAGTTTCTCCGTTTGTTTCCCAGAATCTCGGAGCAAAGAAGACAGAACGTATCAAAAAAGGCTATCACGCAGCGCTGGTGTTAGACCTGTGTTTTGCAGTGCTTGCTTTTATAGTAATTGAAACACTGCATACACAGATTTCCTCATTATTCCTGGGCAAAGACGGAACGGCCCTGGCATATCAGGTATCAGGGGATTATATGAGATGGCTTGGCTTCTTTTTCATTTTTATGGGTATAAAGATGGCCACCGATGGTGTGCTTCGTGGACTTGGCATCATGCGTCCGTTTCTCGCTGCAAATATGGTAAACCTGGCAATCCGCCTCTCGGTTGCCTTAATCTGCGCGCCGCGTTTCGGTATTGCATTTGTCTGGCTTGCTGTACCGGCCGGCTGGCTTGCCAATTTCCTGATTTCCTATGTGGCTCTCAGAAAATCCTGGCCGGCAGAATAAAAGTTACTATAATTCAGGCTTCAGATAAATCTCGTCCCTCTCATCCTGCACTGTTTTGCCGGCAGCAGTCTTTACAATACGATATGCCTGCGTCCTGCTTATAGGCTGGTATCTGCAGGTGTTCTTGGTAAAAATAAAAAAATGCAATATTTTGTTTATAAAAGGGTAAGAAAGTAAACACAGCATTTTCACAATTGTCCTGTATACTGACATCATAAACAAAAGAAATACTCATATTAATCTTTTTCATATTTTTAGCCGGCACACTCCACATGTACCGGCTTCCTCTTTATAGTTGGAAGACTAAAAAGTGCCTATATAAGTAATGAAAAATCAGTTGATTTCGTAAAGTCCCTCGCCTATAATGATATTAAGGCAGAGAGCCTTTTGCGGAATCTTAGAAGTGTTATGCACAGTACAAAAGGAGGGATGCCGACTTGAATACAGAAATAGCAAATGCTGTGAATGCAGCAGGAGATAAGGCACAATATGATACTCGTGTTAAAAGGTTACTGGCACAGAAGAGTATATTAGCACATATTTTGGTGAAAACAGTCGATGAATTTAAAGGAATGAAGCCGGAAGATGTTGTGAAATACATCGAAGGCGAACCGAGTATTAGCGTTGTTCCGGTTGAGCCGGGATTAGCAAATATGGAAAAACCAGATGCTGCAGGACAGCGTATTGTAGGTCTTAATACAGAAAATGCTGAAATTAATGAAGGATTAGTCAGATTTGATATTATTTTTTATGTCCGTATGAAGAATGGACTTTCGCAGATTATTGTGAATATTGAGGCTCAGAAGGATGAGCCGACGGAATATAAAATTTTAAATCGGGCAATCTTTTATGTGAGCAGGCTGATTTCGTCACAAAAGGAAAGAGATTTTGTAAATACTAACTATGATGACATTAAGCAGGTATTCAGCATATGGATATGTATGAACATGGATGATAACAGCCTAAGCCATATCCATTTGACAAAAGATGAGCTGCTGAAACCATGTAACTGGAAAGGTAATCTCGACCTGTTAAACATTGTGCTAATAGGAATCACAAATGAGATTCCGGAACATGATGAAAAATATGAAATGCACCGGTTGATTGGAGCTTTGCTTTCAAGTGAATTGAAAGAACAGGAAAAATTGGATATTATAGAACATGAATATAATATTCCAATCAGTCAGGAATTTAGAGAGGATGTGAGAATTATGTGTAATCTGAGTACAGGAATTGAAGAAAGAGCTACTGAAAGAGCTACTGAAAAAACAAGCGAAAAGTTTATTCTGAATATGTATAAAAAGGGTTATACATTGGATCAGATCGCAGATGTAGCTGAAACAGATGTTGATGAAGTTGAGGCAATTATTAAGAAGAAAGAGCCTGCAATGGTGTAACTATCATTAGCAAAAATAAAACGTAAATTCTTGCATAACTCCATAGTATATGTTACGATTTTACTGTTGTTAAGACGAATCTAAAGGATGATGCTTGCACGCATCATCCTTTTTAAATACAGGAGAAGTAAATGGATATCAAAAGACAGGAAAGAGCGCCGATTTATGAGGCTCTTGAGGAGTTTAAGAAGAAGAGAGTGGTGCCGTTTGACGTGCCGGGACACAAGAGAGGCAGGGGAAATCCTGAGCTGGTGCATCTGCTCGGAGAAAAGTGTGTAGGGCTTGATGTCAATTCAATGAAGCCGCTTGACAATTTGTGCCATCCGGTTTCGGTAATCAGAGAGGCGGAGGAGCTTGCGGCGGATGCCTTTGGAGCGGCAAATGCTTTTCTTATGGTAGGAGGCACCACCTCTGCGGTGCAGGCCATGATTTTGTCCACCTGCAAGGCAGGAGACAAGATTATACTTCCGAGAAATGTTCATAAAAGCGCTCTTAATGCACTCGTGCTCTGCGGAGCGATACCGGTTTATGTCAATCCGCAGACGAATGCGAAGCTTGGTATTTCGCTTGGAATGGAGATTGACCAGGTGGCGAGGGCTATCGAGGAAAATCCGGATGCAAAGGCAGTGCTTGTAAACAATCCGACGTATTACGGAATCTGTTCTGACCTTAAGTCGATAGTTGCGCTGGCTCATTCGAAGGGAATCAAGGTGCTCACGGATGAGGCACATGGTACACATCTTTATTTTGGAAAGGGGCTTCCGATATCAGGAATGGCAGCCGGGGCAGACATGTCTGCGGTATCGATGCACAAATCGGGAGGAAGCCTGACACAGAGCTCGATTCTGCTCACCGGAAGGGATGTAAATGCTGATTATGTGAGGCAGATTATCAACCTCACACAGACCACGAGCGCATCGTATCTGCTATTGTCAAGCCTTGATATATCAAGAAGAAATCTGGCACTCAGAGGCGAGGAATCCTTTGCCAAGGTGGCACAGATGTCGGAGTATGCAAGGCAGGAGATTAATTCCATAGGCGGCTATTATGCGTATGGGCGCGACCTTGTAAATGGCACGAGCATATATGATTATGATGTGACAAAGCTGTCCATCTATACGCTCGATATAGGGCTTGCCGGAATAGAGGTATATGATCTGCTGCGTGATGAGTATGATATCCAGATAGAGTTTGGAGATATCTGTAATATACTTGCGTATATATCAATCGGTGACAGAATACAGGATATAGAGAGGCTTGTAGGTGCGCTGGAGGATATCAAGCGCCTTTACAGTAAGGACAAGACCGGACTTTTGTCGGGAGAGTACATAAATCCAAAGGTGGCGGTATCGCCGCAGGAGGCGTTTTATTCGCAGAAGAAATCAGTGCGCATTATGGACGCGGTAGGCGCTGTAAGTGGTGAGTTTGTCATGTGTTATCCACCGGGAATCCCGATTCTTGCACCGGGAGAGCTTATCACAAAAGAGATTGCGCAATACATTGTCTACGCAAAGGAAAAGGGCTGTTCAATGCAGGGAACAGAGGATCCTGCGGTAGAATATCTTAAGGTATTAAAGCAGTAAACAGGAGGAAAAGCTATGCAAATGTGGTTTTCACAATATCATACTTCCAATGTCAAGCTGGATGTAAGGATACAGGAGCAGCTTTTTTCAGGGCAGAGTGATTATCAGAAAATAGATGTGTTTAAATCATATGAGTTTGGCAAAATGGTCGCGCTGGATGGCGAGATTGTTTTTTCGGACACAGATGAGTTTATATATGATGAGATGGTCACACATGTGCCGATGGCGGTCCACCCGAATGCAAAAAAGATACTTATAATAGGTGGCGGCGACGGCGGCGTGGCAAAGGAGCTCATCAAATATCCGTCTGTCGAGCATATTGATGTGGTTGAGACAGACAAGATGTTTGTCGATGTATGCAGGCGGTTTTTCCCCGAGGTAGCATGTGGACTTGAGGATGAAAGAATTTCCATGTTTTATGATGATGGTCTGCGATTCTTACGCAGAAAGCATGATGAATATGATCTGATAATCAACGATTCCACAGACCCACTCGGACATACGGAGGGACTTTTCACAAAAGAGTTTTACGGAAGCTGTTATAAGGCACTAAAGGATGATGGAATCATGGTTTATCAGCACGGCAGCCCTTTTTATGATGAGGATGAGCTTGAGTGCCGGAAAATGCACAGAAAGGTGTATAAATCATTTCCTATAAGCAGGGTATATCAGGCACATATTCCAACCTGTCCGTCAGGCTACTGGCTGTTTGGGTTTGCATCGAAGAAATATCATCCGCTTTATGATCTGGATGCAAAAAGATGGGATGCACTGGGGCTTAAAACCTGGTATTATACAACACATTTACACAGGGGAGCCTTCATGCTTCCGAAATATGTGGAGGATTTACTCGAGGAAGAGGAAACAAAGTAAAACAAATTAGAAAAACTATATCATAACCAAAGCGAATCAGGAGGGACAAAAATGAGCAGATTACTTATTATCGGATGTGGTGGAGTTGCGCAGGTGGCAATCAGAAAATGCTGCCAGAACAGCGAGGTATTTACCGAGATTATGATTGCAAGCAGAACCAAGTCAAAATGTGATGACTTAAAGGCAAAGCTTGAGGGAAAGACAAGCACAAAAATTGAGACTGCAAAGGTTGATGCCGACAATGCGGAGGAATTAAAAGAGCTGATTAATGCATACAAGCCGGATGCGGTTTTAAATGTTGCGCTTCCGTATCAGGATCTTACAATCATGGATGCATGTCTTGCGTGCGGTGTTGACTACATCGATACTGCCAACTATGAGTGTGAGGATACTGAGGATCCAAAGTGGAGAGCAATCTACGAAAAGCGCTGCAAGGAGCTTGGATTTACGGCATATTTTGATTATTCATGGCAGTGGGCATATCAGGAGAAATTTAAGGAGGCAGGGCTTACAGCTATTCTTGGAAGCGGATTTGACCCGGGTGTGACCTCTGTTTATTCTGCATATGCGCTTAAGCATTATTTTGATGAAATACATACTATAGACATTCTCGACTGCAATGGCGGTGACCATGGATACCCATTTGCGACAAACTTTAACCCTGAGATAAATTTGCGTGAGGTTTCTGCGAACGGCTCATACTGGACAGACGGCCACTGGGTAGAGACAAAGCCTATGGAGTGGAGAGCGCAGTACAATTTTGACCAGGTCGGAGAAAAGGATATGTATCTGCTTCACCACGAGGAGATTGAGTCGCTGGCCAAAAATATTCCGGGAATAAAGAGAATCAGATTCTTCATGACCTTTGGACAGAGCTATCTCACACACATGAAGTGTCTTGAGGATGTAGGCATGCTAAGGACAGACCCGATCATGGTGGACGGAAAGGAAATAGTGCCAATACAGGTGCTTAAGGAGTTACTTCCTGACCCTGCATCCCTGGGACCTCGTACAGTCGGAAAGACAAATATCGGATGTATTTTTACAGGTGTCAAGGACGGAAAGGAAAAGTCAATCTACATCTACAATGTATGTGACCATCAGGAGTGCTACAAGGAGGTTGAATCGCAGGCGATTTCTTATACCACAGGTGTGCCGGCAATGATTGGAGCCATGATGGTGGTAAAGGGACTCTGGAAGAAGCCGGGAGTGTTCAATCTCGAGGAGATGGATCCGGATCCATACATGGAGGCTCTTAATAAGTTCGGACTGCCTTGGCAGGTAGTGGAGAATCCGGTTCCTGTGGATTGCTACAAGACTGAGGATGAGTCAGTACATATGGATTAGTCCGGAGGCCGGTATGAAGATAAATGAATTAAGAACTCCCTGTTATGTGATAGACGAGGGAAAATTAACTGAAAATCTTTTGATATTAAACGGTGTCATGCAAAGGACAGGTGCAAGGATTCTTCTGGCACAGAAGGCATTCAGCGCATTTTATGAATATCCTCTTATCGGCAGATATCTAAGCGGGACAACTGCAAGCGGGCTTTTTGAGGCCCGCCTTGCACATGAAGAAATGGGAAAGGAAAACCATGTATTCTGTCCCGCTTTTTTGCCGCAGGAGATGGATGAGCTGGTAGAAATATGTGACCATATTGTATTTAATTCCGTATCGCAGTATCTGCTTCACAGGGATAAAATAGAAAAGGCTGATAAAAAAATAAGTGTCGGGCTCAGAATAAACCCTGAGTGCTCCACACAGGAGGGGCATGAGATATATGACCCATGTGCGCCGGGCTCGAGGCTTGGGATAACGAGAGAGGCACTCGATAAGGCTATTAAAAACGGGCTTGATTTATCACGTATTGAGGGCTTTCATTTTCACACGCTCTGTGAACAGGATTCGGATGCGCTCGAAACGACCCTTGCAGCGGTCGAGGAGAAATTCGGAGATTTGCTGTATGGACTTAAGTGGCTCAATATGGGAGGCGGACACCACATCACAAGGGCAGACTATGACATTGAGAGGCTTGAAAAATGCATTATGCATATGCGTGACAAATACGACCTGGAAATCTATCTGGAGCCGGGAGAGGCGGTTGCGCTTGATGCAGGATATCTGGAGACAACGGTGCTTGATATAGTTGAAAACAATGGCATAAAGATACTCATTCTGGATACCTCCGCAGCCTGCCATATGCCGGATGTGCTTGAGATGCCGTACCGTCCGCCGCTTATGGACAGTGGCGAGCCGGGTGAGAAGAAGTATACCTACAGATTGTCCTCATGTACCTGTCTGGCAGGTGATGTGATAGGGGATTATTCATTTGACAGAGAGATAAAAATCGGTGACAGGCTGTGCTTTTGCGATATGGCAATCTACTCGATGGTCAAAAATAATACCTTTAACGGCATGCCGCTTCCGGACATTGCAGTAATGGATGAAAATAACGATTGTAAGGTTATCAGGAGATTCGAATATGAAGATTTTAAATGCAGGCTGTCCTAGAGCAGACGGCTTTTATATGCCGGCAGAGTATGCTCCCCATAAGGGTACCATCATCATCTGGCCAAAGCGCCCGGGCTCATGGATTTACGGTGCCAGGCGGGCAAGAGAGGCTTTTGCGGAGGTGATATGTGCAATAGCAGAGTCTGAGCAGGCATATGTGCTCGCTGAGGCAGATGTGATAGACAATGCAAGGTCTGTTGTGGAAGCTGTCAGAAAGCAGAAAAATTATCAGGAAAATTTCCCGGTGAAATATATACAAATGGAGTCAGATGATGCCTGGGCCAGAGATGTGGGGCCAACCTTCGTGAAAAATGAGGATGGCGCTGTCAGAGGAATCGACTGGTGCTTTAATGCCTGGGGCGGCAAGGTGGACGGACTGTACGCAGACTGGACAAAGGATGACAGAGTAGCGGCTTTATTTTGCAACAAAGCCGGATACGACATGTATGATGCGCATCCGTTTGTCTTAGAGGGTGGAGCCATCCACACAGACGGAGAGAAAACTGTGATAGTGACGGAAAGCTGTCTGCTCAGCAAGGGCAGAAATCCGGAATTATCGAAGTCTGAAATAGAACAGAAATTAAAGGATTATCTCGGTGCCGAAAAAATTATCTGGATTCCTTATGGAATATACAATGATGAAACCAACGAGCATGTCGACAACGTATGTGCATTTACAAGCCCGGGGCATGTGGTGCTTGCGTGGACTGATGACATGGATGACCCACAGTATCAGATGTCCTCAGCGGACCTTGAAATATTGGAAAATGAAACTGATGCAAAGGGTAGAAAAATTGAGGTTCACAAGGTTTACATTCCAAAGAAGCCGGTGTGTATCACAGAATATGAGCTTTCGGGCTTCACCTTTGAGGAGGGTGAGGATGAGCGCGAGGCAGGAGAACGCCTGGCGGCAAGCTATGTGAATTTTTACATCACAAACGGCGGTGTGCTCATTCCTCAGTTTGGTGATGTGATGGATGAGCCTGCGCTTAAGGCAATCGGAAGCCTTTTTGAGGGAAGAAAAGTGTATCCGATATATGCGCGCGACATAATTGTCGGCGGGGGAAATATACACTGTATCACACAGCAGATACCACAGTAATTTAATTGGTTGTAATCGTTTTCGGTCTCACAGAGGCTTGGGAAAAGCCCATTGTGAGACGACAGGATGAGAAAGGTGAATAGTATGAGAGAGGTTACAATTGCTGCAATCCAGATGAGCTGCAGCCGTGACGTAAAAGAAAATATTGAAAAAGCAGCAAAGCTTATAAGGGCTGCAGCAGAGGCAGGAGCACAGATAATACTTCCTTCGGAGCTATTTGAGAGACAGTATTTCTGTCAGGAGAGGCGCTACGATTATTATGACTATGCAAAGCCGCTTTCTGAAAATGATGCGGTGCAGAGCATGAAGGCACTTGCAAAGGAGCTTGGCGTAGTGATTCCTGTGAGCTTTTATGAGGCGGGAGAGGGCAGACAGCTTTTCAACTCAGTGGCGGTGATAGATGCCGATGGAGAGGTGCTTGGAATATACCGAAAGACACATATCCCGGACGATCATTATTATCAGGAGAAGTTTTACTTCACACCGGGAAATACAGGCTTTAAAGCTTTTAAGACAAGATATGCAACAATTGGAGTCGGCATATGCTGGGATCAGTGGTTCCCGGAAACGGCAAGAGGCATGGCTTTAAAGGGCGCGGAGATACTTTTTTACCCTACAGCCATAGGCAGCGAGCCGATACTGGAATGTGACAGCATGCCACACTGGAGAAGGTGTATGACCGGACATGCAGCCTGCAATCTGATGCCGGTAGTGGCGGCAAACAGGATAGGCACAGAGGAGGTTGTACCGTGTGCAGAAAACGGAAACCAGAGCTCTGCACTGACATTTTATGGTTCTTCGTTTATCACAGACGCAACCGGAGAGGTTGTTGAGCAGATGGACAGAGTATCGGAGGGCTTCATACTCCACAGTTTTGATTTGGATGAGCTGGAGAGTGAGAGAAAGAGCTGGGGGCTGTTCAGGGACAGGCGTCCGGAGATGTATGGGGAGAATTAGCTTAGATTACCCTAATGATTGCAAATTAATTTAAAGTTAATTTAAAACACAGGATACAGCAAAGGCGCTATATCCTGTGTTTTTTATAGTTCCATATTAGTGTATTAGAACATCGGAAAAAATACATATTATTGTTTCAACAGCACTTTGATGTCTTCCTCCGGTGTGGTAATAGGTGCAATCCCATAGTTTTCTACCAGAAAGTTCAGAATGTTAGGAGAAAGGAACGCCGGTAGAGAAGGACCGAGACGGATATTTTTTATACCAAGATGTAACAGTGTTAAGAGGATGCAGACTGCTTTCTGTTCATACCAGGAGAGTACAAAGGAAAGCGGAAGCTCGTTTACTGAACATCCAAATGCATCCGCAAGTGCTATTGCAACCTGTATCGCGCCATAAGCGTCATTACACTGTCCCATATCCATCAGTCGCGGAAGACCACCAATTTCTCCGAGATTTAGATCGTTGAAACGAAATTTTCCACATGCCAGAGTCAGGACGATACTGTCAGAAGGCGTCTGTTTTACAAATTCTGTATAGTAATTTCTGCCCGGTTTGGCACCATCACAGCCGGCAACCAGGAAGAAATGACGGATAGCTCCTGATTTTACGGCCTCTATTACCGTATCCGCATGGGACAGGATTGCTGAATGACCAAAACCGGTTGTTACCTGTGTGCCGCCATTTATGCCTGTGAAGGTCTGATCCTCCTTGTAACCACCGAGCTCAAGTGCTTTTTCAATAACAGGAGTGAAATCCTTCTGTTCATCGATATGAACAGTACCCGGGAAGGCAACCACTTCTGTTGTGAACACTCTGTCGATGTAGCTGCTTTTTGGAGGCATCAGACAATTTGTGGTGTAGAGAATAGGAGCAGGAATATGATCAAATTCTTTTTGCTGATTCTGCCATGCTGTTCCGAAATTTCCTTTCAAGTGAGGGAATTTCTTTAAGAGTGGATATGCATGGGCAGGGAGCATTTCACCATGAGTGTAGATATTGATTCCCTTTCCATTTGTCTGTTCAAGCAAAAGCTGCAGGTCCTTTAAATCGTGTCCGGTTACTACGATAAAAGGTCCCTTTTCCACCGTAAGCGTAACATCTGTTGGCTCCGGTGTTCCATAGGTTTGTGTATTTGCCTTGTCTAGAAGTGCCATGCACTTTAGATTGATTTCACCTACCTTGAGAACTGTTTGAAGCAGCTCATCCACACTTTCTGCGTAACCAATCCTGAACAAGGCTTCACAGAAAAACTGATTTACCTCGGGATCTTCAAAATTCAGGACATATGCATGATAGGCATATGCAGCCATTCCGCGAATACCAAAGAGAATAAGTGACTTCAGGGAACGGATATCTTCATCAGCATTCCATAGTTGTTGCATATCATATTCGTCAGTTCGTCCACAAGGAGACTGACATTTATTACAGTCGCCAACCAGAGAGTCTTTTTCTGCTCTGACCTTTTGTATCATATCTTCAATTGCTGCATTATCAAAGCTTACATTTGTAATTGTGGTAAATAAGCCCTCGATAATGGTCTGCCAGGTCTTTTTTGAAACAGCTGATGTGTCATCGACAGCTCTCGCCAGACCAATCAGTGCGCCTGTCAATTCATCCTGTAACTGTGCAGTATCTGCCTTTTTTCCGCAGACACCTGTATTTCCGGTACAGCCGGTGCATCCGGCCGTTTGTTCACATTGAAAACAAAACATATTTTTTTCCTCCATCAGTAGTTTTTTATGTTTCTGATAGAATAATAGCGTTATAAAAACAACTTGTATGTTTGATTTCCAACATAACGAATGCTTTTGAAAAAAATTTGTCTATTTTAATCAAGCAATTCAATCAATTTATCGAGAAATGCCTCTTCCCCAAAAGTATTAAGCTTGAAAAAAACAGCCTGGCTTCCACCTGCCGTAATTGCGGAAAGGTGAACAGGCTCCTCGCCATTTTGAAAAAGTGTAACATTGAGACTTACCCTGTTACCACCGGTATAGCTGTAGCGTTCAAATACCCTGACGCTGCAACGCGCATCTTGGCTTCGAAAGTCACTGGAATCCTCCAGAGATGCTGACACACTGCCATTTATTATTCCGTCTTCAATCGTGGAAAGTAACTGGTCAAAATCCCTATTGATAACTCTCTCTATTTTTGCCATATACAAGCCCTCCTCTTTCATCATATATCATAATTGTGATAGGTTTTCTTAATCATAAGTATATCACATGGAAAATAAGTATGCACGAAAATAGTTCACTTACACCTATAGCCTGCATCTACAGCTTAAGCCGCCTTAATCCTTTAACAATAATAAACATAGTCACAAATTCAGCCGCCGGAAAAGCAAGCCACACACCTGTCATGCCGAAGGCGGCTGAAAGTGCGAATGCGAAAATGCTTATAGCGATAAAACCACGCATGATAGATGCCGCGAACGCATATTTTACGGACTCAACGGCACTTAGGATAGCAGAACCTACTATATTGATTCCGGCAAAAATAAAGCCTGTAAAGTAAAGGCGCAGTCCGCTCTCGGCATACGAAGCAAGCCTGGCATCGTGCTCGCTGTTGAAAACAGATGTCACAAAAGGTGCAAAGGTGCATATGAACAAAATGAGCAGTGCAGCAATTAAGAGAGATGAAACGACAGCCATCCTGAGTATCGAACCTACATTTTTTCTAAGTCCTCTGCCGTAATAGTCGCTGATAAGAGGCTGTGAACCCTGTGCTATTCCGTTGAACAAAGCTACAGCGACCAGTGACGTATTGGCAACCACACCGTATGCTGCCACACCGATATTTCCTGCAAGCCTCAGGATAATCATATTGAAGACAATAGTTATGACACCTGATGATATCTCAGCAACAAAGGAAGAAACACCAACCTGGCAGGAGTAAAAGAGTCTCTTGACAGATGGAACCGTCGGCTTAAGCTTTACGGAGCATTTGTCTGAGCAGAAATGAATACAGCATATCAGGATGCCTATAATCGGTGAAATAGCGGTAGCTAAAGCGGCTCCCTCCATACCAAGTCCAAGCGGGAACATGAGTATGTAATCAAAAACAATATTAAAAAGGCTGCTGAAAAGTGTGGCGCACATGGCAATGGATGGTGCGCCATCATTTCTTACGAAAGCGTTGCACACATAGTTGCACATGAAAAACGGTGTAAAAAGCATGAAAATACGTGTATAGTTTTTACCGGTATTTATAATTGCCGAATCTCCGCCGAGCAGCCCTACGAGCTTGTCCGGGATGAAAATACCGATCAATATGAATATAACGCTTATCATAATACACCACAGCAGGGCATGAAAAAAGTAGCTCTCGCCGGATGTATCGCCCTTATTTTTCTCTACGACATATCTGATGGCGGAGCCGACTCCGATCATTGCGCCTATGGCAAAAATCAAATTGTATACAGGCAGCACCAGATTGAGCGCGGTGATACCGTTTGAGCCGACCGCCTTTGATATAAAGAAGGTGTCGGCAAGTATATATAATGACATACCCATGCCGAGTATGTTTTGTGAGACATATTTTACAAATAATTTTTTTCATAATAGCTATATTGTAAATGCATCTGTCATTTAAATCAATGATATTTTTGATTAGCCCGGATGTAAAAAGTTTCAAAATGAGACCTTTTGACTATTGAAATATTTTTCAAGTACATTATAATGAACATGTTGAAATAAAATTGGGATTACTAAAGGAGGATAATTATGGAAAACAATAAGCTTTCAACAGGTTTAACCGTATGGTTATGGATTATTTTCGTGGTGAATGTTCTTGCAGCAATTGGCGGTATTGTCGTTGCACTGGGTGCTTCAGTCGTAGGAGCTGCTTTAGGATTAGGTTCGATATATGTCGTACTGAGTTTCATTGGCGTTATACTACAGATTGTCATAACTGTTTCTATCGGTATTTTGCTTTTCGCACACAAAAAGATTGGTTTGGTGCTTATTTTTGCATTTGCAGCCCTGGGATTCATTGTAAGTATGGTTACATATGCCGTTACAGCACAGCTTGGTGTTGGTAATATTGTCAAAGCAATTATTTCAGCCATTCTTATGCCGGTTATTACATATTTATTTGCAAAGAACGACATTGCAAATGGCACAATAGCTTAGAGCAATAAAAAATAAGATGAAAATTGAATAATGTTTTATTAATCCGCTATACGATAGGTGAGTATAGCGGATTTTTAATATTTTCTCTCATCAGCAGTAAATGAAACAGAATTTGCAAAAATGGTGCTGCAGCTGACAATTTAACATTTTATCCAGAAAAATATATTGACAAAAATGTGCAAATTCAATAAAATTATTAACCATAAGGGCACACTTATGGAAACATAGGGTCGCAAAGCCAGAGTCTAAAACAGTTACATGTAGTAATGACAGTTCGGCTGCAACAACCGGTGAATACCGGTTGCTGCAGCTTTTTTGTATGTATGAAAAGTTTATTAAAGTATGAGGTGAAAAGATATGAATGAATAATTTGATTTTCTGCCACTTGGGGAGCATTGTAGTAGTAAGCGGTGGCATAAAAAAAAATTTGTGATTGTTGCAAGAGCACTGCAGGTAAATATAAATGGCTGTAAACAGTTGTTTGATTATGCTGCCTGTCCATATCCTGAGGGAATGAATGGTGACAGGCTTATGTATTTTCAGCATACAGATATCAGCAGGGTTGTGTTTGAAGGGTATGTAGATGATGATGAGATAATGATGTGTGACAACATCTTTAATGCCATGGAGAAAACAGAAATAGAGCGCGCAGATGTAAGAAAACTCAAAAGAAGCATGGTGAACTGATATGGCAAAAAAGAATGACAGAAAAGAATACAATAAACTGAAGAAAAAGAAAGCTGACAATAAAAAACAGCAGGAACAGTGCCAGTCAGAGATAGATGTGCTTGATGAGAAAATAGAGAGGCTGAAGGCGGCATACAGGAAGCTGGATGATGCCAAGGAGGCTATTGATGATATCAAGCATAACCAGAGGAATATGATAAATTCAGACCTTTATCAGTGCATGTGGACAGGCAGCAATGCACAGGAATGTTATGATTCATGTGAGAGCGGAAATTTATATACAGCTTATGACGGATATGTGTCAAATATAGATGCAGCTGAGGATGCCATCAACTGGGAAATAAATACACTAAAAGAAAAAATGAATGAAAAATATGGTGTGCTTTCAGGACTTGTTAACGCATGGGATGATCTGTGCACGAAAATACAGAATTTTTTCAATTAATAAAAGGGAGAGGAGAAATACAAAGATGGAAATCAGCCTTGATAATATGCAGGTATCTTTTATGACTGCCGGTATAAAAACAGCTTCTGATTCCGTAAGTCTCACAGCGGCAGAGACAGAAATCAAAAGCAGATCTGAAGCAATGGACAAATTTCAGAAAGAATACAGGCAGCTGAAAGCCTTTGTGAAAGATTACAGAGATACTTTAAATAATGATCTGGCAAAAATAGACCTGATAATAAATGCAATAAATGAAAATGACAGAAAACAGGGAGATTATATTAAAAATGGTATTGGACTATCAGATACAGCTGTGATACCATAAAACTAGGAGATGAAAATGGAAGGGTTTCAGATAAATTATACGGATCTCAGCGATCTGTTCTGGGAATATAAGCGAAAAATTGAAAATCTAATTGAAAATATTGATAACTGCATAGAAAGAATCAGTATGTTTACGGAAAATGCAGTATTTACAGGAAAAACCGGAGACGCAGTAAAGAGTTATCTTGGTGAAGCACATATAACAATCCTGTCAGGCATTAAAGTAACTGCACAGACACTGCTTGACAATATGGCAGCATACAAGGATGGATACCGTGCCATTGATAGCTCGACGAACTTCAAACTGGATGAAGAAGCAATACAGGAATTCAGGAAAAAGCTGGCATCAAACTATGAGGATACTGATGAGTATACGGGCAAAATAAGAAGTGCACTTTCAGAAGTATCGGACATATCTGATGTGGGCATGCCGGACAGTAACGGAGTATTTGATATCCATGAGCAGATGGACAGCGACCTTATAAAGCTTGTCTCAAATGTAAACAGCTACGAGAGAGAAAATGTGGTACGGCTTGAAAATTCAGTAGAGCTGCTTCTGGAAAATCTGCAGTCATGTCTTTCAAAAATAGGCCTTAGCCAGTGTGCGATTGAGAGCTATGAAACAGGCAGTTTTATCACAGGTAAAGATGCAGGTGCCCTGAACACGGGCATTAAAATATTTGGAGACTTGCATGAGAAGAATAAAGAAGCATACGATGAAATCTATGAGACAGAACAGAAGATAAAGGATGAAGCCGAAAAGAGAAAGACACAGGGAATCTGGAGGATGGTTGGAGGAGCAGTACTAATTGCGACGGGTGTAGCATGCATAGTGCTGACAGGAGGTGCTGCAATACCAATAGTAGCTGACGTTGCAGTAGCCGTAGGAAGCGGAACAGCAGTATTCGGAGCTGCAGATGCCATAGAGGGCACTCAGGATATTTATTATGGAAGCACAGGTGACATTGACAGCACGGCAGTAAACGGCATAAAGGATGACCTGTTTCAGGGAAACGAGGACGCATATTATCTGACAGAAAATGCCTTTGCATTTGCGGCATCCGCAATGATTCCAATCGGACAGGCATCCACAGCGGGAAATCTGACATTCAAAAGCACAGCAACAATAGTCGCCAAAGAAGGCATCTCAATGGGAGCCGGAGCCGGTGCGCAGAAGATAACCACAGATGTGACAGGAAATGATACAGCAGGAATGGTTGCCGGTATGGTTGCAAGTGGAGTAACTGCAAAGGGGCTGAATGGAATTGAAGCAGAGGCGAACAAGCTGGCGAAACCGAAGCTTGGAGATGTGGGAGATGGTGGTGACGCAGTATTAAATGATGCGGATGGTCCGGTTGTGAAGGAAGGTAGCATAGAGCAGTTAAGTGAAATAGAATATAAAGAGTTAACAGGATATGAATATTTAGATACGCAGTTAGGCAACTTAAAGGATAAAGTTAAATTAAATCAGTATCAATCAGCAGAAAGTGTTAATGATTGGTGGGCAAATAATGGGTATGACAGACCACCATATACGCCGAAAACGGTGGTACAAGATATAACATTAGATTGTGATACGATTTTTGTGAGAGTGTATGATGGTAATATATCTGGATTAAGAGGTGGCTGGGTAATGTGCGCAGAAGACATTAAAGGATTAACCCCAGAACAAATACAACAAAAATTTGCATTACCATCAACACCCAAATATATAGGAGAGGTAAAATTGAAAGCAGGAAGTAATATTAGAATGGGAGAGGTAAACCCTAACTATGGATTTAATGGTGGCGGAATTCAATTTGATTTAAAAGGTCAATACATTGGAGAATTTAAAGAAATAGGAAGTTTAGTAGATTGGAGTATGGGAAAGTGAAAAATATAAGTTTTGATAAAAATATACTTTATATAGGTGATAAAAATATTGTTTTTGAAGATGAAATATTTCAAGTGAAAATTGGGGATGACAAAATATATGTTTTATTAGATATTAAACCGAAAGAAAAATTAACCTATGATGATTGTAATAATGTTTTTTGTTATTCTGGGAAAGGACGAAAAATATGGCAGATAGGAGTGAGACCGAAAGGAAATCCAACCGTATATACAATGATAAATTTTGATGATAAATATCTTTATGCGAATGACTTTATGGGAAGAAGATATTATATTGATAAAAATACAGGAGAAATACAAGGGATGATGATTGCAAAATAAAATTGATGAATAAGCAATGCCTGCTGATTAAGAATATATCTGTAATTTCTAACTTTTATGTTTGCATCGTTCATACCATAATCAGAACAAATGCAGAGGCGTACAAAGTATTCGTCTCTGAATCCAGAGCAGAAGATAAAGGATGACCCAAAATGCCTTTGCATTTGCGGCATCCGCAATGATTCCAATCGGCCAGGCATCCACAGCGGGAAATCTGACATTCAAAAGCACAGCAACAATAGTCGCCAAAGAAGGCATCTCAATGGGAGCCGGAGCCGGTGCGCAGAAGATAACCACAGATGTGACAGGAAATGATACAGCAGGAATGGTTGCCGGTATGGTTGCGAGTGGAGTGACAGCAAAAGGGCTGAATGGAATTGAAGCAGAGGCGAACAAGCTGGCGAAAGCCCCAAAAGGGATTGATGGAGTAACCGAGGGAGCTGGAAATTTAGCGGAAGATGTGGGGAAAGCCGGAAAAGGGCTCGAGGGAGCAGCCAAGGGAGCCGAGAGTGCAGCGGAAGATGCTGGGAAGGTTGTTGAGAGTGGTAGTTCATCAGGTAAAGTATGGGATTATTCTAAACAATTTGATGGTGAATTAGCTAACTTTAATGCTGGATATGAGATAAAAAACGTTATTAAAGAAGATTTGTATTTAGTTCAATTTCATTCTAATGCTGAAGTTGGTAGTGGAAGAAGTTTGAAATACTGGACTACTTTTGATGCAGCAAATAGAATTAGTACAGTAGATGACTACATGAATCAAATGGCGTTATTGAGTAACTGGGGAGCAAGAGATAATGTGTCTATTGCTAAAATACCAGCAGGAACAAAAATTAAATATGCAATTGGAACTGCAAAGGAACAAGTTGGAGCAATAGAATCAAGACCTGGTGGGGGACTACAGATATTATTTGAGAAATTTGATGATGGCTGGGTTTTAGATACAAGACCGTTACCATAGAAAGAAGGAAATATGAATAAATATGATATATTAGAAGGAAAGTTGACTGCTATAAATGCATATATTGATACTATGTGCTTAGAAAGTAATGCTACAATGGAATATTTGAAACAGTATAAGGAATATGTAAATGAATTAATTATTGCTATTCAAAATAGAACAATAAGAAATTCAAATGGTGCTGTGATGGGACTTATTAGGGGTGTTTCAGATTATGATGAGCTTTGTGCCGATGATACTTTTTGGCAGTTAGTAACAGATGCAGACAATTATTATTGTAATGAGTGTCAATCATTTTAATTATGTCTGCACATAAGGACAACCACCACAAAAATTTTGGGCCTTTAAATTTATCGGAATGGCTCTTACCGAAGCTGATAAAATCCATGGAGATTAGTTTAAAGAACTTAGGGCGAAATTTGCATCTGGGTGCACTTAAGGACATCCGAAATAAAAACGGAATATTACTTCTTCAAAGACTTAGAACATATTGTTTTCATAGCATTTAGTGTTGTGAAGACAATGTGTTTTCTTGTGACAATTTCAAATTCTTATTCAGAATGCGGATAATTCTTTACGAGCATACTAATCCATGGGAAGAATATCAGATGATTTATTGCTAAATCCGAAAACAAATACAAATGGTGCAAATAATCTGACTGAATGGAGAAATTTCGATGGAACAAGACATTCAGAGAAATTGAATCAGATTACTTTGGCAGATATGGAATTGATTCCCAATACAGCCTATGTTTATTTTGAATTTTCGGGGACGTCAAATGTAGGGGGAAATGAACTCAAGGTTATTAGAAATGTTCATGTTCCATTAAAATAGTAGAATGGCAGGTTAGTGCAGTTCCTCTATAATGAAAACAGGGAAGTCGTAGCAGAGAAGGACTACAGCGGCAACATCATCCGCTATATCCGTGGACTGGGACTGATCAGCTCCGACAGCGAGAATGCCAAGACGTATTACCATTATGTATGCGATGAGCAGGGCAGCGTGAGCCGTATCATCAGAGGCGAGGATAAGGAGAACGGAGCAGCCGCACAGGACAAAGTCTCGGACAGAGTACTCAATCATTATGAGTATGATGCGTTTGGTAATACCATAAGCTGTGAGGAAAGAGTAGCGAACCGTTTCCGATACCAGAGTGGTAGTAAGGCTGATACAAAACCATATACTAACAGTAGACCTTCATTTAGAAAAGGTGTTGTTGAAGAAGTATGGGAGAATGCTAAAGGTCCTGATGGATTGGTTAGAGATCCAAATACAGGTGAGGTTATTAATTGGACACCAGGAGAATCTAGAAAAGGGGTATGGGGTATGGGATATGGGACACATTCCAGAAGCAAAATATTCAGAAATGCATGAAGCATATATGAATGGTGAATTGACAACAAAAAGAATTTGTGGATTGGTATAATATTATGATTAGAAATATAGAAAAAAACAATCTAATTGGTGTAGTCGATTGATTTACAAACTACTAGAAAAATTAGTATAGTGTATGTAGGTATTATATGGAGAAGGTATATATGAAAAAAAAAAACAGTATATGTTATGGTTCTATTTGTTTTGTTATTAAGCCTTATTGCTTGCGGTAAAAAAAATAAACAGACGATGTAACATTGATAAAGCATTTTGGTCAAGAAAAATACGATGAGATGAAAACGGAATGTTACGACCAAGAGCAAATTAATGTAGCAAATGGAATTGTTTCGCAAGCAAAAAAGAAATTATGCAATATAGGAACAGAAAATGATATAAATAATCAGGATAGCGTTGGGGCGTTAGTCAGATATTATTATTTCAATTTGGAAGTGAAGAAGGCTGTAGCAGACATTAAGTTAATAACAACAAACCAAAATGGAAACACTGGCTATATTTGGGTCGAATATTCAACAAAGTATTACGATTTGAATGAAACTCTTATTTATGGGGCAGAGAAGGTAATATCTCGGTGGGATATAGAAAAAGAAAAACGATGTTTGGAAAGTAGTCAATATTGATGAAATAAGTTAGTTATTCTTTCTTGTCGAAAGAGTAAACAATGATATATTAGATATGTTAAGAAACTACAAATATTTCCTATTACAAAGCCAGACACACAGATGTATAAAGGTAGAGTCGGTGAACTTCTGAGATAAACTCATGGGTTGTCGGCTCTATTATATTTGTAGACTTTGGCGTGTTTCAAATCCAGTTGACAAATATGTGTTCTTAAATCATCGTAAAAAGGATTTTGAAAAGGTATGAAAAAGCGAGAAATATTTGAAAAATACTGGATTATATGATATATTTATGTTGCATAAAAACAGGTTGCTTATACATGGTATATACATTGATGAAGAGGAAAAGCTATGAACGATAAAAAGAAAGATAATAGCAATATTTATAATTGTTGCGATAGTAGCTGCGCTGGCTGCAGTTGCCACATTTTTTGTGATTAAGTCAGCAAAAAACGAGGCTAAGGGCTCGTCACAGATGACGGAAACAGCCACAGAGGATAGTTCAGACAAGGAAGACCCGCAGCATACGGGAGACAATGCCGGCTCAATGAGTGTGACATCTGATGATGGGGCTTCTGCGGATGAGACACAGATACTGTCTGCAAGCTCTGTTGCGGAAAACAGTAACCTGACCTTCGGAATTGATGTATCTAAATATCAGGGCACTATAAAGTGGGACAAGGTTGCCGCAGGCGGAATTGATTTTGCAATGATACGTGTGGGCTACAGAACCCAGAAAACAGGCGAGATGTGTGTTGATACAAATGCAAGATACAACATGCAGGAGGCGCAGAAAAATGGCATAAAGGTCGGGGTATATTTCTTTTCATCAGCAGTAAATGAAACAGAAGCCATTGAGGAGGCAGACTGGGTAGCAGACTACATCTCAAAATATCAGATTACATATCCGGTGGCATTTGACTGCGAGGGCTTCACAGACTCAGCCAGCAGACAGTATGGAATGTCATCAGAGGCACGCACCAAAGTAGCTGAGGCATTTTTGCAGGAAATATATAATAAAGGATATACACCTATGTTTTACGCTGCAATGAATGAGTTGTCGGCAAACAGCCAGTGGGATACTAAAACACTTGAGAGCAGGTACAAAATCTGGGTGTCACAATATCCGGACACAGCTTACCCGGAAACACCACAGTCATCTTATGAGGGCACACATGCCATGTGGCAGTATACCAATAAGGGAAAGGTGTCAGGGATTGATAAGCCGGTAGATTTGAATGTGGCATACTTTGGTTTTGATGAAACAGAGTCTGCAAAAAATGGGGATGCGGCTGACAATGCAACAGCTGATCCGGAAGCAAATATGAAGTTTTCGGATGTAAATGAGACTGTAACTGCCAAGGAGAGCGTTAACCTGAGGGATATTCCAAGTCAGGGCAATGACAGCACAATTAAGGCAACGCTCAATAACGGTGATACGGCAGCAAGAACAGGTGTCAGTGACAGTGGATGGTCACGTATCGAATATAATGGACAGACATACTATGCCATTTCAAGCTACCTCACAACAGATATGAACTATGTAGTTCCCGGACAGGACGGAAGTGGCAGCGGAGACGGACTGAAGACAAAATTCAAGGATTGTAATGATACTGTCACTGCAAAGATAGAGGTTAATCTGCGTGCACTTCCAAGTGTCACAAATCCGGATGCTACAGTCATCGCAACGATAAAAAATGGGGAAACAGTCACCAGAACCGGAATCAATGAGGAGTTTGGCTGGTCACGCGTGGAATATAATGGACAGACACTTTACTGTGTGACAAGCTATCTGAGTGTGCAGTGATATAATGAACGCAGTGTTTTGGAGAATAAAGTCAAAAAAATAAAATGTAATTAAGTTAAAGTTACACATAAAGTAGAAATAGTGAAAAAATGTCATGGATATAATGATAGAATTGTTTGAAAAAGTGCGTTAAAATACAAAATAACGAAATACGTAAGTAAAGGGGCATTTTATGGAATATTCAGCAATTTTTCATGACATGGATAAAAGATTCTGCTATGCGATAGATAAGGATTTGTTTGTGATACGCGTGCAGGTAAAAAAGGATGATATGAAGGAGGTAATCCTTCACTATGAGGACAAGTATATACCTATGGAGCGCAAGGATACGCGAATGACACTTCCTATGAAGAAGGTAGCCACCTCGCAGTTTCACGATTATTATGAGGCGCAGCTTCAGATGCATCTGATATGTCTGAGATACTTTTTTGAATTTACGGACATGCAGGGTGAAAAGGTATATTACGGCAATTATGAGTTCGATAAGGAGTGCATCACAAACAGGGATAGAATGTTTGACTGCCCGCAGAATCTCAGAGAGGAAGAGATGTTTGAGGTGCCACAGTGGGCAGCCAACAAGGTAGTGTATCAGATTTTTCCGTCGCGCTTTGCCACAACACAGCCGGTGGACAAAGAGCTGTGGTATAAGGCGCCGATTACGCCTATGGATGATTTGCATGGCAATCTCAGGGGAATCATAGAGCATCTGGATTATATTAAAGATCTGGGAATCGATGTGGTGTATCTGACACCAATCTTTAAATCAAATTCATGCCATAAGTATGATACTATTGATTATTATCAGGTTGACCCATCATTTGGAACAACAGAGGACTTAAAGGAGCTCGTACAAAAATCCCACGAGCGTGGCATGAAGGTAGTGCTGGATGCGGTATACAATCACACAGGAAGAGAATTTTTTGCATTTCAGGATATACTTGAAAAGGGCGAAAAGTCAAAATATCTCGACTGGTATTTTATCGACGAGCTGCCACCTAGGGGTGAATGGGGAGAGATTCCAAACTTCAAATGCTTCGGTTATTACGGTGGAATGCCAAAGCTTAATTTGAAAAATCCTGAGGTTGAAAAATACATCACGGATGTTGCCTGCTACTGGATTAAGGAATGTGATATTGACGGATGGAGACTGGATGTAGGAGATGAAATCAGTCATTTCTTCTGGAAGAATTTCAGAAAAGCAATCAAGGCAGTAAAGAAGGATATGCTGATAATTGGTGAGATATGGCACTACGCAGGAGACTTCCTCGAGGGAGATGAGTGGGATACTGTCATGAATTATTCATTCTACCTGAATCTGATAGACCTGCTTGCAGACGAAAAGATTAATGTCAGCCAGTTTGTACAGAATCTGGGATATCTGAAGGGGCGCTTAAACAAAAAGTGCTATCCGCTGATGTGGAACCTGATTGACAGCCACGATACAGCAAGATTTTTACATCTGTGCCATGATAATAAGAAAAAGCAGCATCTCGCAGCAGCCTTTCAGCTGCTACTGCCCGGAATGCCTATGGTCTACTATGGTGATGAGTATGCAATGCCGGGAGCAAACGATCCGGACTGCAGACGAGGCATGTACTGGGATGAGGAATACCAGGACAAGGAGATGTATAATTGGTATAAGAAGCTCATGCAGATTAGAAAAGCACATGCATGCATCGTAGAGGGCGAAATGATTGAGACAATCACAAATGACGATGATGATACGATTGTTATGATCAGAAAAAACGGCGAAGAGACAATCGCAATGCTTTTCAATTGCGGCAGCAGTGTAAAGGAATTTAATGAGTATGCCAAGAAATATAATCTGCTTACAGATAGCGCATTTGACGGAAAAGTAGACGGGCTTGACGCTGCCGTAATTGTGCTTTAAAAATTATATGGATTATCTATAAGAAGTCATGGAGCTTTGCACATCAGGTAAACGGAAAGACGGTAGAAGCGACGAAAAATAGGTAAATCGCAGTAAAATAATTTTATATGAGTTTTTATGGACAGGAAATTGCAGGCAGCTGCTTTTTCCTGTCTTTTTGCATAAAATCAATTCTGTTGAGGTAAAATTGAGATTGACATTGTATTGTATGAGTATAAAATACAAGGAATCAGGTGATGTACAATGAAAAGGCATAAGATATGTAAAATTATTTTTGCTATACTGGCAGTTTTTTTATGTGTGGCTTTTTATGAGTTAATCGGAATCTGCGTCACATATAAAAAACAGCCGGCGGTGTCTGATGCTACTATAAAGGAAACACAAAATATTATGAGTGTGGCGGGGAGAGAGAATACGGAAAGAGCAGTAATCATTGAAAAAAATTCGCAGGCTCTTTTAGAAAGAGTTAGATTAATCCAAAATGCAAAGGATGAAATAATCCTTTCTACATTTGCATTTAAATCAGACGAAAGCGGAAAATTGATTTTAGGAGCACTGCATGATGCGGCAGACAGAGGCGTACATGTCCGCATATTGGTAGATGGAATGGAGAGCTGGATTGATATGGAGGGTAATCCATATTTTTATGGATTATCTTCGCATGAGAATGTTGAGATTAAGCTGTACAATAAAGCAAATCCGCTTAAGCCATGGAAGACAATGGGAAGAATGCATGATAAATATCTGATTGCAGATGGTAAAATATATATTCTTGGCGGAAGAAACACATATAATTATTTTTTGGGTGATTTTCCGGGGCATAAAAATTTTGACCGGGATGTGTTAGTTGTCTGCGATGAGCCACAGAAAGATAATTCAGTCAATCAGCTTTGGAATTATTTTGAAACAATATGGGAACAGGAGGACTGTCGGTATTTTCATAACAGTAAAAAATTAGCTGACAGACAATCTGTAAAGAAAGCAGTTTTAGAGCTGCAGGAAGGGTATCAGCAATATTTTGAAGTTAATAAGGAAAAAATTTGTGATACAGATTATGCGGATGAAACCTTTGAAACAGAAAAGATTATATTGTTATCAAACCCAATCCACACCCAAGCTAAGGAACCGGTGGTATGGTATCAGCTGGGAGAATTAATGAAAAATGCAAAGGAACGCGTAAAAATTCATACACCATATATTATTTGCAATGATATGATGTATAATACATGGGAGGAAATTGCACAGAAGGTTCCGGACTTTTCTATTATGACAAATTCTGTTGCAAATAACGGAAACCCATTTGGAGCTGCTGATTATGCCAAAAACAGAAACAGAATTTTAGAAACAGGAATTGATATCTGGGAATATGAAGGCGGTTATTCGTATCATGGAAAAAGTATTCTGATTGACGATGATCTGTCAGTAATAGGTTCATTCAATATGGACATGAGAAGTACTTATCTGGATACAGAGCTAATGCTTGTAATACGCAGTAAAGAGATTAATAAACAGCTGGAAGATGGCATGATGGAGTATGAGAGCGTGTCCAGACAGGTATTAGACGACGGAACATATTATGATCCGTATCATGTAAAGCCGATTGAATTAACAGAAAAACATAAAAGAAAGGTGTTTCTGGTACAGCATCTGCTTGGATGGGCAAGGGAGTTGTTTTGATTAAAGGAGAATATAAAGCGTGTTTAAGATATTAATTGTAGAAGATGATAAGGAATTAAGTCTGTTATTCCAAAAGGTGCTTGAAAAGAGCGGATATCAGGTCAAAAGTGCGTCGGATGGAGCACAGGCACTGGAGGTATTGGACAGAGAATATATTGATTTAATCATTTCCGATATAATGATGCCGGTTATGGATGGATATGAACTTGTGTCGGAGCTTCGTTCGGCGGGATATCAGATACCGGTGCTTATGATTACTGCAAAAAGCAGCTTTGATGATATGCGTCAGGGTTTTCTTTCGGGAAGTGACGACTATATGGTAAAACCTGTAAATGTCAATGAAATGGTTTTAAGGGTAGGGGCACTGCTTCGTCGTGCACAGATACTGAACGAACACAAAATTGTGATTGGCTCAACCGAGCTTGATTATGATGCAATGACAGTTGTGACCGGTGATGAAGCGCTTGTCCTGCCAAAAAAAGAATTTCTGCTTTTATACAAGCTGGCAGCTTCACCGGGCAGGACATTTACGAAGCAGCAGCTAATGGATGAGGTATGGGGATATGAGACGGAGGCAGACCCACATACGATAGAGGTACATATAGGAAGAATCAGGGAGCGTTTTAAAGAAAATCCGGATTTCGAAATTGTAACAATGCGTGGTCTGGGATACAAGGTGGTGAAAAAATAATGGAACATAAAAAGAAAAAAGAATTGCGTATCCGCTCATGTCTGACCGGTGCAATCTGGCTGGCACTTGCATTTTCTATGCTGATATCAGCCTTGTTGTTTGCGTTTTTGAATCATTTTTTGGATTTGCCCGGGAAAATACCGGGCCTTGGCTGGCTTTTGATTTTTAATACATTGATAGCAGGACTTATTACATCATTTATCAATGCAAGGCTCCTTGAGCCGATTACCAGGCTTGGTAAAGCAATGAAGGCAGTTTCCCAGGGAGATTTTGAACAGCATTTGGAAACAAACAGCCGCATAGCCGAGATTGGAGAATCATATCAAAGCTTTAATGTCATGACAAAAGAGCTTCGTGCAACAGAGATGCTGCAAATGGATTTTGTATCCAATGTTTCCCATGAGTTCAAGACTCCAATCAATGCAATTGAAGGCTATACGATGCTGCTCCAGGGAGATGAGCTGTCACAGGAGCAGGAGGGGTATGTAGAAAAAATCCTGTTTAATACTCAAAGGCTTTCAGGCCTTGTTGGAAATATTTTATTGTTATCAAGGCTGGAAAATCAGAATATTCCAATGAAAAAAACCAAATATCGTCTGGATGAACAAATCCGTCAGGCATTTCTTTCATTGGAAGATAAATGGACTGAAAAAGGAATTGGATTTCAGGTGGAGATGGAGGAGGTCAGATATGTTGGAAATGAAGGGCTTTTTATGCATATCTGGATGAATCTTTTGGATAATGCAATCAAGTTTAGTCCACAAAATGGGACAATGACCATGTTTCTAAGGCATGAAAATGATTATGTGCAGTTTATTCTGGAAGACGAGGGACCGGGAATCGCGGATGATGCAAAAGCCAGAATATTTGACAAGTTTTATCAGGTGGATGGTTCCCATAAAGCCGAGGGAAACGGCCTTGGTCTGGCACTTGTGAAAAGAATTGTAGACATCGCCGGTGGAACAATCAAAGCTGAAAATCGGGAATATGGTGGATGCAGATTTGTAGTACAACTGCCAATAAAGAATTATAATGATTAAAGGGTCAAAAGGTATCATCGATGCATGCTTGCATGCAATTCGATGTATACCTTAGTGACCCGCACTACACCGAGAAAGTAGCAATTTGCTGCGGAAACGCAGAAAATTAGCGGATTTCGAGGTGGAGTCAGATTACGGGAATGCGTAGCATGTAGTAATCTGATTAATCATAAATGAGGGGCAAAATACCTTTTGACCATCATATCATAAAATAATAAGATAAAAAGATAGGAGAATTTACATGACATTTTATCAGGAACTGCAGTTAAATCAGGCCGGCTCTAAAAGCCTGCTGAAAAAAAGTAAAACAATGAAAGAAAAACTATACCATGCGTTTGTATATATGGTGAAGATAGCTGTGACAATGGTTTTTTGCTTTGCCTTTGTTACTGCCTCAAGCATCATATTGGGAAAGGATAACAGCATTGTGGGAGTAGTGGTCTTATTATGCGTTATGGTATTTCGAAACGCTGATCTGGGAATCCATACAGGACACTCTACATGGCTTTTGGCATTGTTCTTTGTAATTATGACAGTATGCCCACATCTGGCGAATCAGCTTTCACCGCTTCCGGCGCTGCTTATAAACATTGCAGCTCTTGCAGTGCTGATTCTGTTCGGATGCCATAATCCATTTATGTTTAATCAATCCACACTGGTTCTTGGCTATTTATTGTTATATGGATATGATGTGTCAGGAAAAAGCTATATGCTTCGAATAGCAGGGATGGCCGCAGGAGCTGCCATCACATGCCTGGTATTTTACAGAAATCATAAAAACAGAGACTATAAAAGAAATATGAAAGCTGTAATTGAGGAGTTTGACCTTTCTTCATCACGTACAAAATGGCAGCTGTGCCAGATACTATGCGTACCGTTAGTTCTATGTATTGCACAGCTTTGCAATATGCCGCGTGCAATGTGGGCAGGTATTGCAGCCATGTCTGCCATCCTGCCGTTTATGGAGGATATGCAGTACAGAGTCAAAAAAAGGATTGTCGGTAATATTGCCGGGGTTATATGCTTTACGGTATTATACTTACTGCTTCCGCCATCAATCTATGCGTACATAGGAATCATAGGTGGAATCGGCGTGGGATTATCGGCACAATACGGCTGGCAGGCTGTTTTTAATACATTTGGTGCTCTGGCTATAGCTGCAGAGAGCTATGGGTTAAAGGGAGCAGTCAGCCTCAGGGTGATTCAGAATGTGTTTGGAGTCGTTTTTGCGTTGGTATTTTGTGCTGTATTTTATAGAATTATGTCAGTGAAAGTATCGGTGAAAGAGAAAGCTGTATAATACAAGTGGAAACGTGTAATCAGTCATAGGGAATTGTATTCTTCAGATGAAACAGTCCCAAAATCCAAAGTGAAGGAAAAGGTTAAAACAAATATGAGTCAGATAATATTGGCGTCGGCATCACCGCGCCGAAAGGAATTATTAGAGCAGATTGGGGCAGAGTTTGTTGTCTGTCCTGCAAAGGGAGAAGAGATAATCACAGAGGAGGAGCCATCTGCGGTTGTCATGGAACTATCCCGTCAAAAGGCAGAGGAGGTAGCGTCAGGTGTGCTTACCTACAATGAACAGCATGCAGAGCTTGTGACACCGCAGGATATTCTTGTAATCGGAGCGGATACGGTAGTGGCTTATGAGAATCAGATTCTTGGAAAGCCGAAGGACGAAGAAGATGCCAGGCGTATGCTTTCGATGCTTTCGGGAAAAACGAACAGTGTCTATACAGGGGTAACGTTTGTTTTTATTGACAAAGCCGGAAGAACCGGAGAACACTGCTTTTATGAGAAGACGGATGTCAGCATGTATACACTGACGGAAGATGAAATTGACCGCTATATTTCAAGCGGGGATCCGATGGATAAAGCAGGAAGCTACGGGATACAGGGACGCTTTGCCATCCACATTAAGGGAATACATGGTGATTACAATAATGTGGTAGGGCTTCCGGTAGCGCGCCTGTATCAGGAGCTTAGAAAGCTTGGAGTTGATGTTTAGCGAAGTCTTTTTTTAATAGCCGGTCCGATAAGCATGGCAATTATCATTTTTATCAGGTCGCCCGGGATAAATGGGAACACACATATTGAGAGCGCACCGCTGACTGTGCTTTTTGCCTCAAAGCAGAACCATGCTGTACCGAGCACATAGCATATGATAGTTCCGACAATCATACCAATGAGCTGGAGCCAAGGCTGGTGGAAATGATCGATTACAAGTCCTGCAATAATTGCCATGGCAATAAAACCGATGATGTATCCGCCTGTAGGGCCGGCAAGCTTAGCTGGGCCACCGGTGAAGCCTGAAAATACAGGGATTCCGACAAGTCCGATAAGCAGGTAAATGAGGTAGCTTATAGTTCCACGTTTCCATCCGAGCAGATATAATGAAATATATATGGCCAGGTTTGTCAGTGAAATCGGTACCGGCCCAATCGGGATAGATAATGGTGCAAGAATACATGTGACAGCTGTCATGAGCGCTGTTACCGTTATGGCATAGGTCGTTCCATGCTTGTAGTCTATAGTTTCTGTCTGGTTCATGATAAAATCTCCTTTTTGTAAATTTCATAGTAATTTTTGTACGGTTAACACATTAACATGAAAAGATGTCGATTGTCAACCGAAACTGCAATAAAGGTTTACAATTATCGGGGAGTAATGAAAAAAAAAAATACTAACATCGGTATATACGTACGCTATTCGGAAAACATGGATACTTGGAAAATGTCTGAAAAATCATTAAAAACAATCGACATTACAGCAAATAAACGCTATAATAGATACATTAAGATAAATGTACTGGGACTTGTATTATCCACAGCCGTCACGCGGTACGGCTGTCGCGGATAGCGTCAGGCCCCGGGAAGGGGAATTATATGCAGGATAAAAAGCAAAAAAAGGCAAAAATACAGGTTATATTTCTAATTCTTATTTCCACGCTTGTTATTTTAGCGGATTTTTATGCGATAATTAATTATCCAAAGGAATACATGCTCATTGCAGCAATCACAGTTATCTTTATGATTTGCCTGTGGGGAGTGATAAGCGGATTTTTCTCACTGAGTGCTCTAAAGGAGGACAGGAGGGAGGAACAGTATGACAGTATTTTTAAGTCGGAAAAGGCATCTTACCTCATGCTTAGAAAGTATTTTGATGAGATAGAGGGAAAGATTGAGATACTGCAGAAGGAGTCAAAGATTCCGACTGAGGATATCATCAATGCACAGAAGGGAATCGCAAAGGTTGTTATCAACAGGAATAAGGAAAATGCTGATGCGATTATGAACTCTAATGAACAGCTTATGGAGACTTTTGAGCATCTTGAGAATAAGCTCAAGGAGAGCAATGATTTCATTATTGAGAGCCAGAAAAATGTGATTTATGACAACCTCAAGGACATTATGGAAAAGCAGCAGGTTCTGTCTGACAGCATAAAGGATATGGAAATCCGTCTGAGTCAGGCAATCACAGCAAATCCTATTCAGTTTACAGCAAATGTTGAGATGCCTAAGCAAACGATCGACGCACCACAATCAGCACCGGCCATGGAGGCGATACCTGAACCGGAATCTGTACAAGCGAATGAGTCAGAACAGATACCTGAGCCTATTCCGGTAAATGAGCCGGAGCCTGTAGTTGAGACACCACATGTACCTGAACCGGAACCTGTAAGTGAGACACCACATATACCTGAACCGGAACCTGTAGTAGAGCCAGGCCCTGCTGCAGAAGAATCTGTTGCAGATACGACAAACAGCGACCCGAACCGTCAGCTGAGTGCAGATGAAATAGCAGCACTTTTTGCAAGTGCAAACGCAGGTGCGACAGAACCTGAATCAGAGCCGGCAGAGAAAGTGATTACGGAACCGGTCACAGAGGCACCTCAGGCACCTGAGCCGGAGCCTGTAAGTGAACCGGAACCTGCAAAGTCTCCGGTTGTAGATTTGAATAACACAAATCGTAATCTGACACCGGATGAGATAGCAGCTTTATTTAGCAGTATGTAGTATTTTGGTAACTATTCAGTAAAGAAATATGCGGTATTGCATATTTCGTAAAAAATGAAGAAATAATATTTTGTAATTATCTCACAAATATGTTAAAGTGTGCATGTTATAAAAATATGCACACTTTATTTTTTTGAAAGGAAATATAAAAAATATATGGAAACAATCAGATTTGACGAATTAGAACTAAACCCTAAGATTTTGCGAGGCATCAAGGATATGGGCTTTGAGGAGGCAACTCCAATACAGGCTCAGGGAATCCCGGCAGTGCTTTCGGGCAGGGATGTAATCGGACAGGCGCAGACCGGAACAGGAAAGACAGCAGCCTTTGGTATTCCGGTGCTTGAGAGCGTTGATGCGTCAAGTCACAAGACACAGGTTATCATCCTCTCTCCTACAAGGGAGCTTGCAATCCAGGTGGCAGATGAAATCAGGAAGCTTGCAAAATATATGCATGGTGTGAAGGTACTTCCGGTATACGGAGGACAGGATATCAGCCGCCAGATTAAGGCACTTAAGGGCGGTGTGCAGATTATTATCGGAACCCCGGGGCGTCTTATGGATCATCTCAGGAGAAAGACAATCAGGCCTGACCATGTAAAGACAATAGTGCTCGACGAGGCAGACGAGATGCTCAACATGGGCTTTAGGGAGGATATCGAGACAGTGCTCGAATACCTGCCACAGGAGCATCAGACAGTACTATTCTCGGCAACAATGCCAAAGCCTATTTTGGAAATTACAAGAAAATATCAGCATGATGCTATCAATATCAAGATTGTGAAAAAAGAGCTGACAGTCGCAAATATCGACCAGTATTACTATGATGTGAAGCGCAAGGACAAGATAGATGTACTTACAAGACTGTTGGATTACTATAATCCAAAGCTCTCACTTGTATTCTGCAACACCAAGAAGATGGTCGACGAGCTGGCATATGAGCTTTGCGGACGCGGCTACAGTGCAGAAGGACTTCATGGCGATATGAAGCAGGTGCAGAGAGATCGTGTCATGAAGAACTTCAGAAACGGAAAGACAGATATTCTTATTGCCACTGATGTCGCAGCGCGCGGAATTGATGTGGATGATGTGGAGGCTGTTTTCAATTATGATCTGCCTCAGGATGACGAGTATTATGTACATAGAATTGGTCGTACAGGAAGAGCAGGCCGCTGTGGAAAGGCATTCTCCTTTGTAAAGGGCAAGGAGGTATATAAGCTCAAGGACATACAGCGCTACTGCAAGACAAAAATCTATGCACAGCCAATTCCATCCTCTGATGATGTTGCCAAAATCAGGGCAGAAAAGATTATGGACCAGATTTCCACCATTATAGATGAGGAAAATCTCACAAGTGTCATTGATATTATAGAGAATCAGATAAATGAGTCAGATTACACTGCAATGGATATAGCGGCGGCATTTTTATACCAGGCTATGGGTGCTTCAGAGATATCCACAGCTGAATCAAAGGACGACTATGATTTCCACAATACAGGAGCAGAGGATGGCATGGTACGCCTGTTTATCAACGTCGGAAAGAAGGACAAGATAAAGCCGGGTGACATTTTAGGTGCCATTGCAGGCGAGTCAGGCATGCCTGGCAGGCTTGTCGGTGCAATCGACATGTACGATAAGTATACATTTGTTGAAGTGCCGGCTGAGTATGGCAAGGAAGTGCTCAATGCCATGAAGAATGCGAAGATAAAGGGGCGCTCTGTGAACATGGAGCCTGCAAATTCACGATAGCAAAGTCACGCTTTTCTGATGACGCATCAGCTTTTTTGTTCTCAGTGGTTCTGAATAGTTACGATGGTTGTATAAAAAATACCGGGACACAAAATGTGTTGCCCGGTATTTTTGATTACTTGTCGTCATCGATTCCCCAATGCTCTTTCATGTAATCCTTTCCCATTCCTCCGCCGATATCATTTTGATTTCTGCGAAGATAATTTACAAATATTCCACCAACAACTGCAAAAATGATAAGTGCTGCCGGATTACTGGTTACACTGTTAGTAGTGAACAGTAACGTGGCCGTGGCTAGTCATACTGTTAGTTGTGAAGAGTAACTGACCGGCACGAAATTACGCGTCAGCAAGCATCAGCACATGTTTCACAATTGATTTGATTATATTAACCGCAGTCTCCATGCCCTCCACTGATATGTGCTCAAATGGGCCGTGGAAGCCGTAGCCGCCGGTACCGAGGTTTGGACAAGGAAGTCCCATGAAGGATAAACGTGCGCCGTCTGTACCGCCGCGAACCGGGCGTGATAGCGGCTCTAGACCGTTTTCCTCTATAGCAGCCTTTGCCAGGTCGATAATGTACATGTTGTCCATTATGATTGAAAGCATATTCTCGTAGGAGTGGGTGATAGTCAAAGAAACAGTGCCCTCACCATATTTTTTGTTCATCTCTATCTCAAGAGAGCGGAGAGTATCAAGTCTTTTAGCAAAAAAGAGCCTTGTCGTGGTCGCGCACAATATATGACAGATGGGCTGATGCTACATCACCGCTCATATCACACAGATGGTAAAAGCCCTCTCTGCCCTCAGTTGTGGCAGGAGTCTCGTTTGCAGGCAGCGCTGCGGCAATCTCGCAGCCAACCAAAGCAGCATTGACCATAATGTCCTTTGCTTCGCCCGGATGCACGTTGACGCCCTTTATGGTAAATTCAGCGCTTGCGGCATTAAAGTTTTCATAGGCCACCTCGCCCTCGTAATCACCGTCCACGGTGTAGGCAAAATCTGCCTCGAAATAGTCCAGATCAAACAAATCCGCACCCTTTCCGACCTCTTCATCAGGGGTAAATCCAACCCAGATATCGCCGTGAGGAGTGCCCTCTGCGATAATCTGCTCTAAGGCGGTCATAATCTCAGCCACACCGGCCTTGTCATCGGCACCAAGCAGGGTAGTGCCATCTGTGGTAATGAGAGTGCGTCCGGTGAGGGCTTTAAGCTCAGGAAAATCGCTTACTCTCAGGTATTCGCCACTGCCTCTAAGCAACACATCGCTTCCGTCATAGTGACGCAGCAGCTGTGGCTTGACATTTTCCCCGGAAAAATCAGGAGCAGTATCCATATGTGCAATAAATCCGACCGCTTTTTTGTGTTCCATGCCGGCAGTGGCAGGCAGTAGACCATACACGTAACAATGGTCAGTGAGCACAACCTTGGATAAGCCAAGCTCCTTAAGCTCTGACTCAAGCTCTCTTGCGAGTGCAAATTCCCTGTCACTGCTTGGTATTTTATCACTTGCTTCATCAGATGTGGTGTGATAGCCCACATATTTTAATAATCTTTCTTCTACTTTCATTATCAGTAAATCCTTTCTGAGAGACTTTGGATGGGAAATCTGGAATAAAAAGTCTCTGTATATAGAAAATAATATAGCTTAAAACGGGGTAAAATCAACTGTTTTACAAAAAATCTAAAAAAAAATTAAAAAAATTAAAAAAAAAAAGTGTTGCATTTCTATAAACTATACTATATAATAAATTTCGCGTTAAGGAAAACGCAAACAAATTAATAAACGCGCTTCTAGCTCATTTGGTAGAGCACCTGACTCTTAATCAGGGTGTGCAGGGTTCGAGCCCCTGGAGGCGCACTCAAAGGTACCGGTTTTATGGACGTATGAGCCATAGGGTTGGTGCTTTTTTATTGCATAATTTTTGGGTAGTCTGATAGTCCCATAAAAAGTGAAATTAATATTGAAATTTTGAAATAATAAGTTTATACTGTTGAATAGGACAAAAGTAACATTTGGGAAGACGTTTTGGTCGGAGTAAAATATGATGAATGGGGTAGACAAATATTCAACAGACAATATAGCGGATAACGAAATGATAATTGCAGTAGATGACGTGGTAAAGAAGGACTATGACAGTGCGGTTGTACGCATAAAGAAAGCGCTTGCGCGCTTGAAGAGCACCGGTCACGTGGAAAAATATGCAGAGTATCTCAATATCCTGGGATTGGTATATGAGCTTGAGAACGATGAGTCAAAAGCCTTTGAATGTTATCTGGAGAGCCTTGCCACGGCAGAAATTATCCGCTCGAGAGATCTTAAGGCTATGGTTTACAGTAATATCAGTTCAAGCTATAGCAAGATGGGAAGAGATAAGGAAGCGCAGAGATATTTCAACGATGCCAGAGACGAATATGACAGTTCCTCAGAAAAATCTGAAGAATGTCATAAAAGCTGGGTCATGTTTGACTATATAAATCATGCGATTAACGACAGATATGTTGCATTATCTTGAAGCAATCAGCTTGCAGATAGGGTTTCCGACAGCAGAGAATTTCTCCTCGTACTCGGTCATGATGTTGCCCTCATTCATTGCAGCATCATGATGCAGGTCGCGTGTACTGGCGTCGAGGTGCCATTTATCAGAGCTTTCAATCTCTTCCAGAGAGAAGGTGAAGAGGTCCTGGTTGTCAGTCTTGAACTCTATGCGTCCGTCAGGTGCGAGAAACAAATCATATCTGGCAAGAAATTCGCTTGAGGTGAGGCGTCTTCTTGCGTGCCTGTCCTTCGGCCATGGATCGGAAAAGTTCAGGTAAATGCGGTCAACCTCATTACGGTCAAAAATATCCGGAAGAGTTGCGGCATCAATGCACAAAAAGTGCACATTTGGCAGCTCGTCCTCCTGCATTTTTTGTACGGCACGAAGAAGCACACTGGTATATCGTTCGATACCTATATAGTTAATCTCGGGATGAAGCCGTGCCAGATCCATCAGAAATCTGCCCTTTCCCATACCAACCTCTATATGAATCGGATTATTGTTTCCTAAAAAATCATGCCATTTTCCTTTTAATTCAACAGGCTCCTTTATGCAATAAGGGCTGTTGTCGATGACTTCACCGGCGCCCGGGATATTTCTAAGTCTCATGTAAATCTCCTTATAAAAACGTAAAATTTCATATAGATAATACCCTACAATTGTGTGGGTGTCAAAATAAAATGGAAAAATACGATGCACATGCCCTTGATAACATGTTTTTCATACATTATAATTAGAAATAGTACATTTTTGGTTATAGTACTGAACAGCTACCCAATTTTAGAATTAATAGGAACAGATATGAAGCATAAAATTATAAATTTAAAAAAATCAGGAATACTAATAATGGCAGTGTTTGCTATGGTCACTACGCTTTGTGCGAGACCGCTTATGGCATTTGCGGATGGTGATGACACGTACTGGCCGGAGGGACCGCAGATAAATTCACCGTGCGCCGTGGTGATGGAGGTCAATACAGGTACGGTGCTCTATGAGAAAAAAAATTCACACGAAAAGCATTATCCTGCAAGTATCACAAAGATTCTCACCACATATCTGACTATACTCAACTGCAAGATGGATGAGAAGGTTACATTCTCAAAAAAGAGGCGGTGAAGGAGAGCAGTGATGGTTCGTCGAGCATCAAGAGGGATGTGGGCGAGGAGATGACCATGGAGCAGACACTATATGGAGTTATGCTTGAGTCGGCAAACGAGTGCGCATATGCTGCAGCAGAGCATACAGGCAAAAAGCTTGGGGGAGATTACAGCACATTTATTGATATGATGAACAAGGAAGCCAAAGAATTAGGCTGTACAGATACACATTTCAACAATGCAAATGGTCTGCCCGATGAAAATCACTGGACAAGCGCATACGATATGGGGCTTATCTCGTGTGCAGCATACAGGAATGACGAGTTTCGAAAGATTACAGGCACAAAGACCTATATCATACCACCTACAAACAAGCATACCGAGGATACTCCGCTGTACAATCATCATGCGATGCTGCATCCATTTAAATCGTATTCACAGTTTGTAAATCATGATTGTACCGGCGGCAAGACCGGCTACACTTCAGTGGCTAACAGCACGCTTGTCACTTATGCGGAGAAGGATGGCTTGACGCTGTGCGCGGTTATTATGAATGCGCAGTCGCCTGACCAGTATGCAGACACAAACACGCTGCTCAATTACTATTTCAGTAACTTCAAGGCACTAAGCATAGCTGAAAATGAAAACAGCGCAGCTACTGACAATACGCCGGATCTGGGCGTGATGAATGAGCACGGCATGTATGCAAAGGTGTCGGAAAACTATGTTGTTTTGCCAAACAATGCGGATTTTTCTAGCATTAAAAGGGAAGCTGCTGACATGAAGTCCGACAACAAGGATGCTCTTGCTACGGTCAGATACAAGTATGGTGATCATGTGGTAGGCTGTGTGGATCTGCTGAAATCAGGAGCAAAGGTCGATCTGTCGTACTTTGATGAGAACAGCAGACAGAACGTGGAAAGTGATATAATAAGGATAAAGCCGGTATATTTTCTCTGGGTGCTCGTACTTATCGCAGTGATTATTCTGAGCATTTTCATGATTAGAAGAATATCAGACAATATATATGTGTTGAAACACAAATGGAGCATTAAGAAGGAGCAGCGCGAGCGCTTCAGGGAGCACAAGCTTGAGAGAAAACAGCGCAGAAGGAGAGACAATCTGAAGTTCAGCGGTCGACATAAATATTAATACATTTTTTATTATGACATTATAGATGGAGGCAGAAATGAGTGATGAAAGATGCGCCCTCGTGCTTGAGGGTGGAGCAATGAGAGGTATGTATACAGCCGGAGTACTCGACTGTTTTATGGACCATGATATTAGCTTTGATGCTGTTATCGGTGTTTCGGCGGGAGCACTTTTTGGAGTGAATCTGCTGTCAAAGCAGCGTGGCAGGGTTATACGATACAATAAGAGGTTTAACAGTGACAAAAATTATATGGGTATCAGGCCGCTTCTTCGGGAGAAAAACATAGTGAGCACGAAATATGCCTATGATATCGTACCAAGAGAGCTTGACCCGTTTGATGATGAGGAATATAAGAAGTCGGATATCCCATTTTATGCGGTTGTGACGAATATCAGGACAGGTAAGCCTGAATATGTGCAGATAAAGAGTGTCTTTGACCAGATGGATGTGCTCAGGGCATCGGGCTCCATGCCTGTAGTGTCAAAGCCTGTGAAGCTGGGGAATGAGTGGTATCTGGATGGCGCGGTGACGGACAGTATTCCATATGAGCATATGCTTGATATGGGATATGACAGAGTGGTTGTCGTGCTGACAAAGCCGGCAGACTATATAAAAAAACCTATGCCAAGGTTATTTACATCAGTATACAAAAAGCGTTTTCCGAGGTTTTATGAGGCATTTTCAAACAGGCATATCATGTACAATTATCAGCTTGAGCATCTTAAGGAGCTTGAAAAGCAGGGCATTGCCGAGGTGTTAAGGCCGTCGGAGCACATTAAAATAAGCAAGGTAGAAAAGGATCCTAATAAGCTTGAGAGCCTGTATCAGCTTGGATTACGTGATGCCAAGAGGCTTTTAGCTGATAAGCAAGGGATGGAGAAGCAGTAATGAATATACAACAGGTACAGACTATCATAGCTGATGCCATGGAAAAGCATAACGGAATAGTGAAAAAAGAAGAGCTTACAAGGCTTGGTATAGACTACAGGCGAATTGATACGCTTGTCAGGGAGGGAAAGCTTGTCCGCATCAGAAACGGCTATTACACCGACCGCGTGGATGATTTTTCTGAGGATGCACTTGTCGCAGCACTCTTTCCGGATGCAATGCTTTGCATGGAAAGTGCACTTTACGCCTATGGCTACATAAAGGAAAAGCCTTACGGGTGGACGCTTGCTGTGGACAAAAATACATCAAAATCACGCTTTAAGATGGACTATCCAAGAATTATCCCGTTTTATACGGAGCCCACGGCACTTATGCTTGGAGCCACAACCATTGAGCTTGGAGGCAATACCTTTGGAATCTATGATAAAGAACGTGTGATATGCGACTGCCTGAAGTATGAGTCGAGACTGGACCGCAATGATTTCAAGGCAGCTGTACAGTCGTACATAGCGGATACGGACAAGGATATTTCCGTGCTCATGGATTATGCAAGGGCGAGGCGCGTGGTAAAGAAGGTGCAAAGCTTCATAGGAGTATGGTTGTAGTGAGGGTAGATTTAAGACATATAAGCGATGAGAAAAAATTATCGTACAGCGATGTGTTATGGCAGTACGTGAAGCAGGATTTTCTCTGGCGCATAAATAATGCCGGTCTGGGAAAAGTGCTGTGGCTTCAAAAGCCGTATTTTGTAACAGGAGAAAAGCTGGCGTTTTATTATGTATATGGCAGCCCCGGTGGCAGGGCAGGGGATAATGGTACGCCGTTTGATGTACTGCGCAATATCATTATAGGCAATGCAGGGCTTAACAGTCACAGTGATGTGGTATGGACTAATGCAGAATTACCTAAGCAGACGGCAAAGGTATCAGCTAATGAACCGGATGCCAGTGATATGCAGCCGCTGATACATACGTGGAATCTAAGCGCTATGTGTGATGGCGGGGAAGTACCGTTTGCAGTGAGGCTTGAGCGCCTTAATGAAGCGGATGCAGGAGTTCCCATGACTAAAAATATTGTTTTTATGAACAGCTTTTATGGAGACGCAGATGTTTGTATTTTTTCGCCTGAATCCAGGCTCGGAGAACAGCTGTTTGAGATAATGGATAAGCTTGAGCTGGTTAGCGATATGAAACCATATGGTGATGCATATGAGATACTTAAGAGATATTCGGTCAGCGGAAGGCAGATAATTGATAATTTTAAGGTTAGAGCGAAAAATAAACCGAAGACAGTGAGCATGCACAGGCTTGAGCAGGTGTATGGTTATCGCAGCTATGCGTATATGAAAAGGCGCTGGGAGCAGTATTGTAAGAGGCTGACACGACAGCAGAGGGCATATGCGAATGCAGGCTGGGAGGAGACGCTTGATTTGATACTTGATTTCCTCACACCGGTCTGGAGCGCGTTCTGCAATGATGAAATATTTTATGATGACTGGATGCCGGAGCTTGGAAGATTTCTGGGCTAAAAAGGATATATAGGTACTTAAATGGAAAAAGAACTGATAAATAATTCACAATCAAATATTTATCCGTTTCACATGCCGGGGCATAAGCGCCGTGGCAGTGATATAGGTGCAGAGCTGGACCCGTATGCTATTGATATAACAGAGATAGACAATTTTGACAATCTGCACCACGCTGAGGGCATTATAAAGGAGGCGCAGGCTGAGGCAGCGGCACTTTACGGTGCAAAGCGTGCATATTTTCTCATAAACGGAAGCACCTGCGGTATACTGGCAGCAATATCTGCGGCTACAAAAAGGGGAGACAAGGTGCTTGTAGCAAGGAACTGTCACAAGGCGGTGTATCATGCGCTTTACTTAAGGCAGCTTCACCCGGTGTTTACATACCCTGAAATTACACGGACAGGGCTGCAGGGGCAGATAACCGAGGCACAGATAAGGGCGGCATTTGATGAAAATCCCGACATAAAAGCGGTTGTGATAACCTCGCCTACATACGATGGTGTGGTTTCCGATGTGGCGGCAATCGCATCTGTGGCACATGCACATGGAGCTTTACTCGTAGTTGACGAGGCACATGGCGCGCACTTTGGCTTTGGAGGCGGCTTCCCTCAAAATGCCATAGCGCTCGGGGCCGATGCGGTCATAGTGAGCCTGCACAAGACGCTTCCGGCATTTACACAGACGGCGCTTTTACTGCTGGGTGGGATGCGTGAAGCTGCAGTGGAGAAGTTTCTCGGCATTTATGAGACAAGCTCACCGTCATATGTGCTTATGACAGGCATAGAGCGCTGCATACACTATGTGCGCGATAATAAAGAGACAGCATTTGCACAGCTTAGGAGCAGGCTTGACAGATTTTATCAGAAGGTCAGCGGCCTTTCGCATCTGAGTGTGGTCAGAAAAAGTAATTTTTCTGCCGATGAGGCATATGATTTTGACGAGTCAAAGATTATTATATTTACGAAAGAGGCTATGAATGGACATACGCTGCTTGAGCTTCTGCTCAAAAAATATGAGCTGCAGCTTGAGATGGCAGCGGGCAATTATGTACTGGCGCTGGCATCTGTCATGGATACGGATGAGGGCTTTGACAGGCTTGCGGATGCTTTGATTGAAATAGACAGCCAGCTCGAAAAATATAAGTCTGATTTTGAAGAGTTTTATGATATATTAAAACAGGAGGGTGTGGTACATCAATTTTACTTTCCTGTCAAAATGGATACAACTATATACCAAAAGCTGCCTGCCGTAATGGAAATGTATGATGCCTATGATGCAGAACATCAGGCGGTCTATGCCTTTAAGGCAAGCGGGAAGGTGAGCGGTGCCTTCATAAATATATATCCGCCGGGGATACCGCTTGTGGTGCCGGGAGAGATAATGAACGACAAGCTCATAGATGATGTAATAAAGGCTGTAAATTCAGATCTTGAAGTGGATGGCCTGTATTTTGATCCGGATGCCAATATGTGGAAGTTTGTTGCGGTGTTGTAAGCAACAGTTTGACATAGCAAACAATCATATTTATACTAATTAAAATATAAGAGGTTTACAGATGGGTAAGATTTTCTGCGTGATGGGAAAAAGCGCATCAGGCAAGGACACTATATACAACAAAATACTGCAGGATGATTCCCTAATGCTTAGCAGGATTATCCCGTATACCACTCGCCCGATAAGGGATGGAGAGACACAGGATAAGGACTATCATTTCTGCAATGAAGAGGATGTAAAAAGGCTCAGTGCGCAGGGGCGCATAATAGAGCTTCGCGAGTACAATACAGTGTACGGTGTGTGGAAATATTTCACGGTAAACGATGATGATATAGACCTTCGCTGCAAAAGCTATCTGACGGTCGGAACACTCGAGTCTTACACAAAGATACGCGATTATTTTGGCAGTGACAAGGTACTGCCAATCTATGTGGAGGTGGAGGACGGCGACCGTCTGATACGCGCCATTCACCGGGAAAGGGGGCAGCAGGTGCCTAAATATGAGGAGATGTGCCGTCGTTTTCTGGCAGACGCATCAGATTTCTCTGAGGACAAGCTGCATGAGGCGGGTATTACACACCGTTTCGTAAATGATGATATGGACACTGTGCTTGCCGAGATTTCAGCATACATACGACAGAGTTCCTAATTGCAGAGCAGGATGATGGTTGCGGCTTGCACATAAGTGTAACCGGAAACGAATAAGGAGGCAGCCTCATGGCAGTCAGAGTAAATGAAGTAAATCAGGTGACACAGGTTCCTGATGCACAAAAAACACAGGCCGGTGACGGCTCGTTCAAATTCACACTGGCCAGCGCCATAACAGACGCTGATCTCCAGGCAAAGGTAGATGCGCTGATGCAGGATATCACAGCACAGGGCAACAGAATAGCCGAGCATATGGATATCAGGGATATGAAGCGATATCGCGGGCTCATAAAGGATTTTTTTTAAATGAGGTGGTCTACAGATCCCATAAATTTTCCAGAGAAAATTTCCTCGACAGGAGAGGAAGGCACAGAGTTTATGGTATAATAAGACTGATAGACAGCAATCTGGATGAGCTGGCATCAGAGCTGGTGGAGGATGAGAAGGATCATCTGTCCATACTTGCAAGAATCGGAGAGATACGTGGACTGTTGCTTGATATATTCACGTAGGATATAAAAGCTATAACAGACACAGGCAGACTAAAACGGAGGCAGCAGCTATGGCAGGATTTAAGGATATAGTAGGAAATGAGCAGATAATAGAGCATCTGCAAAATGCCATATCAATGGGAAAGGTCTCACATGCATATATAATAAACGGACCACAGCTGTCCGGCAAAATGATGATAGCCGAGGCATTTGCCAGGGCACTGCAGTGTGAGAAGGAGGGCACAGACGGTTGTGGAGAGTGCAAATCGTGCCATCAGGCAGATGACCACAATCATCCTGATATCATATATGTCAGTCATGAAAAGCCCAACAACATATCGGTTGACGACATAAGGACACAGCTCAACAACGATATAGTGATAAAGCCGTACAGCAGTAAATACAAGATTTACATAGTGGATGAGGCTGAAAAAATGAACCAGCAGGCGCAGAACGCGCTTTTAAAGACCATTGAGGAGCCACCGGCATATGCGGTCATCATGCTTCTCACCACCAATGCAGACAGCTTTCTGCAGACCATCAGGTCGCGCTGCATCACACTCAATATGAAGTCGGTAAAGGACGAGGTGATAAAGGCATACCTGATGAACGAAAAGCATATTCCGGATTATCAGGCAGATATCAGTGCCGCATTTGCACAGGGCATCGTCGGAAAGGCTGTTAAGCTCGCCTCATCAGACGAGTTCAACGAGCTAAAGGAGTCAGCACTGTCGCTTATAAAGCGCCTCGATGACATAGATTTGTACGAGCTGGGCGCAGCAGTAAAGCAGATAGCTGAGTACAAGCTTAAGGTGCAGGATTATTTTGACCTGATTATGGTGTGGTACAGAGATGTGCTGTATATGAAGGCGACAAACGATGTTAACGGACTCATATTCAAGGATGAGGTCTATGATATAAAGAAACAGGCAGCAAAGCATTCCTATCAGGGAATCGAGGCAATACTTGAGGCGCTTGAGAAGGCGAAGATAAGAATTAACGCAAACGTTAATTTTGACCTGGTAATTGAGCTGCTGCTTATGACCATAAAGGAGAACTAATCACATGACAAAAATAGTTGGTATCAGATTCAGGACAGCAGGCAAAATATATTACTTTGACCCGGCTGATTTCGACCTCGACATGGCAATGCATGTTATCGTGGAGACAGCAAGAGGCATAGAGATGGGAACTGTCCTCATTCCGCCGAAGGAGGTGGATGATGATAAGGTGGTTTCACCGCTTAAGCCTGTCATCAGAGTGGCAACCGACGAGGATGAGAAAACGGTTGAGAGAAATAAGGAAAAGGAAAAAGAGGCATTTGCCATCTGCAAGGAGAAAATCATCAAGCACGGACTTGAGATGAAGCTGGTGGATGCAGAGTATACCTTTGACGGAAACAAGCTGCTGTTTTACTTTACAGCGGACGGCAGAATTGACTTCAGGGAGCTCGTAAAGGATCTGGCAGCGGTATTCCGAACCAGAATAGAGCTTCGTCAGATCGGTGTCAGGGATGAGACCAAGATGATGGGCGGCATCGGAATCTGTGGCAGACCGCTCTGCTGTCATTCTTATATGGCGGATTTTGTGCCGGTTTCCATAAAGATGGCAAAGGAGCAGAATCTTTCCCTCAATCCGACCAAGATATCCGGTGTGTGCGGAAGGCTTATGTGCTGTCTCAAGTATGAGCAGGATACATATGAGTATCTGAACAGCAGAATGCCGTCAGTAGGAGAAAAGGTCAAGACGCCTGAGGGAATAATCGGAGAGGTCAAGTCAGTCAGCGTGCTCAGGCAGCTCGTGCGTGTTGTCATTGACAACGGCGAGGAGAAGGAGCTTCGTGAGTACACTGTAGATGATCTGCGCTTAAAGCCGCGCCAGAAAAAGGATGTAAAGCTCACCGAGGAGGAGCTTCGCGAGCTCAAGGATCTCGAGGATAGCGGCGACGAGACGATGGAGGACAAGTCACAGGAGAAACCGCAGAGAAACCGTGGACACCGTGACAACAAAAATGAATATCGCGAGCGCCGTGATAAGCGTGACAACAGAGAAAGACGTCCGTACAGGGCGGACATAGAGGCAGCGGAAGCTTCTGCAAATGAGACAAATGAAGTAAATGCCGCAAATGCCGGCAGAGAAAATAAGGACGGTTACAAAAAGCCGTACAAGGGCGGCAAAAACAGACCAAACAAGCAGAAATACAACCGCAACAAGGATTACAAGAACAAAAACTATAATAAAGATTACAACAGGGACAAAGACAATGGAAGCACTGATACACAGTAATGAGCGACTGGACGATTTGTGCCGCAAGGGCTATAGACTCATACAGGATCCAAAGCTGTTCTGCTTCGGCATAGACGCCGTGCTTTTATCTGACTATGCAAAGGTAAAGCGCGGCGAGAGAGCTGTGGATTTGTGCACCGGAAACGGTGTGATTCCGATACTTCTTGAGGCAAAGAATAACGGAGAGCATTACAGCGGGCTTGAGCTTCAGCCCCAGTGTGCAGACCTGGCGAGAAGAAGTGTGAAATATAACCATCTTGAGGACAAAGTGACCATAGAAGAGGGCGATGTGTGCAATGCCTCAGAGCTTTTCGGGCGCGAGTCCGTGGAGGTGGTGACGGTAAATCCGCCGTATATGATAGGCCAGCACGGTATCAAAAATGCAGACGATGCCATGACTATAGCGCGCCACGAGGTCAGGTGTACACTTGACGATATAGTCAGGGAGAGCGCAAAAATGCTCAAATTCAATGGGCGTTTTTACATGGTTCACAGACCATTCAGGCTGGCAGAGATCTTTAGCACGATGATGAAATATCATATCGAGCCAAAGCGCATGCGTCTTGTACATCCCTACGCGGACAGGGAGCCGAACATGGTGCTCATAGAGGGGTTAAAGGGCGGCAAAAGCCGTATCACCATCGAAAAACCGTTAGTTGTATACAAGGAGCCTAATGTATACACGGATGAGATATATGAGATATACGGCGATAAGCCCCGGAATAACGGAAAATAAACAGGAGAATCATATGACAGGAACACTGTATTTGTGCGCAACTCCGATAGGAAATCTGGAGGACATCACATTCCGTGTGCTGCGCACACTTAAGGAGGTAGACCTCATCGCAGCGGAGGATACGAGAAACTCCATAAAGCTGCTCAATCATTTTGAGATAAAGACACCAATGACGAGCTATCATGAGTTTAACAAGATAGATAAAGCCTACCAGCTTGTGGCAAAGCTTAAGGAGGGCAAAAATATTGCCCTCATCACTGATGCAGGAACACCCGGCATTTCTGACCCGGGTGAGGACATTGTGCGCATCTGCTATGAGGAGGGCGTGCCTGTTACCTCGCTTCCAGGGGCGGCAGCGTGCATTACAGCGCTCACCATGTCGGGCAGGCCGACCAGGAGGTTTGCGTTTGAGGCATTTTTGCCGAGGGATAAAAAGGAACGCGCGCGCGTCATTGAGGAGCTTAAAAACGAGACTCGGACAATCATCATCTACGAGGCGCCTCATCATCTTATAAAGACGGTCACAGAGCTTTACAATGCGCTCGGAGACAGAGAACTCACCGTGTGCAGGGAGCTTACGAAAAAGCACGAGGAAAAGGTGCAGACTACATTTTCGGAGCTTTTGGAGCGTTCAAGGACACAGGAGCCAAGAGGCGAGTATGTGCTTGTAATCTGTGGCAGAAACGTGGCTGAAATAGCAAAGGAGCAGCAGGAAAGCTGGGAAGCCATGCCGCTTGAAGCGCATATGGCACACTATGAGTCACAGGGCATCGACAGAAAGGAAGCCATGAAGCTCGTGGCAAAGGACAGAGGTGTCAGCAAGAGGGATATATACAAACAGCTTCTGTAAGCTGACAATAATACATTCTGCAGCAAATAGTTAGGATTGGATATGAACGATATAAAACATGACATAAAAAAACGACATAAGAACCTGACAGAGTTCAGATACATCGCAGTTGTTTTTCTGACAATATTATCAGGGGCAATAATGCTGAGCCTTCCGTTTTCTTCAAGAGACGGACAATGGACTAATTTTCTGGACTCACTTTTTACGGCAACAAGCGCAACCTGTGTGACAGGTCTTGTTGTGTTTGATACCTTCAGACACTGGAGTATTATAGGGCAGCTTGTAATTCTGGTGCTGATTCAGATAGGAGGCATGGGCTTCATCTCAATCGGTGTGGCATTTTCCATGCTTCTGCACAAAAAAATCGGACTCAGACAGAGGGATCTGATGCAGGAGAGCGTCAATGCACTCGAGATTGGTGGAATAGTAAGGCTTTTCAGCGTGATAATAAGGGGAACCTTCCTTATCGAAGGCATAGGAGCGGTGCTTTTAGCAATCCGATTCATACCGGATTTTGGCATATTAAGAGGTATATATTTCTCGGTGTTCCACTCGATATCTGCATTTTGTAATGCGGGCTTTGATTTGATGGGCATAAACGAGGAGTACTCATCGTTTACAAAATATGCCGCAGATCCGTTAGTCAATATCACAATTATGCTGCTTATCATCATAGGTGGTATCGGTTTTACCATATGGAATGAGGTCAGAATCAAAAAGCTTAAGCTTAGCAGATACTCGCTCCACGCCAAGATAGTAATATCAACCACACTGATACTTGTCTTCGGTGGCGGACTGTTTTTGTATATTTTTTGAAAAAAACAATACCATAGCAGGCATGGACACACCGGGTGCCATATTTGCATCGTTATTCGGCTCGGTTACGGCGAGAACGGCAGGCTTCAATACAGTAGACACAGCAGCACTGACACAGGAGAGCAAGCTTTTGACTATAGTGCTCATGTTCATAGGAGGAAGCCCGGGCTCGACAGCCGGCGGAATCAAAACCACAACCATGGCGGTCATGATAATCTATATTGTTTCTTATATGAGAGGAAGCAACGGCTGCAATGTGTTTGGCAGGAAAATAAGCAGTGAGGTAATCAAAAAGGCCGGAATGGTGCTTATCATCAATCTGGTGCTTGGACTTACAGCGGTGATAGCTATACTTGCTACATCCAATATGAAGATGGACGATGTACTGTTTGAGGTATACTCTGCAATCAGTACGGTCGGCATGACAACAGGCATCACAAGAGATTTAAATACAGTAGGACGCATAATTATCATAATTATGATGTATTGTGGAAGAATCGGAAGCATGACCTTTGTGCTTTCGTTTGTGCATAGACCGGATAAAGCCAATATAGAGCTTCCGGAGGAAAAAGTTATCATTGGATAAGGATAAGGAGAAACGAAATGAAATCAATTTTAATTATTGGAATGGGTAAATTCGGACACCATCTGTGTGCGGATTTGATAAAAAACGGAAATGACATTATGGTGATGGACAAGGACGAGGCCAAGGTCAGGGATTTAATCTATGACGTGACCAAGGTGCAGATAGGTGACTGTACCGACCCACAGGTAGTAAAAGCACTCGGAATCAACAATTTCGATTTGATTTTTGTATGCATCGGCACCAATTTCCAAAGCTCACTTGAGATAACAAGTCTCGTTAAGGAGATGGGCGGAAAATACGTCATCAGCAAGGCAAACAGGGATGTGCATGCCAAGTTCCTGCTTCGAAACGGTGCGGATGAGGTTATCTATCCTGACCGCGACATGGCAGAGAGAGTGGCAAAGAAATACAGCGCCAACCATGTGCTTGATTATGTGGCATTAAACGATGATTACTCAATCTACGAGATAAATCCACCTGAAGGCTGGGTAGGAAAGAGCATCAGGGAAAATAATGTGCGTCAGAAATACAATGTAAATATCGTTACAGTAAAGGAAGCCGGAATGAATCGCGTGCTTCCGCTGCCGGACTACGTGTTCAAGGCAGACGATGCAGTGATGGTGCTTGGACTGAATGCAGATGTGGACAAACTGGTGCGAAAGCTATAAAAGTGTGGCTCAAAAAATAATAGGCAGCAATTTGAAGAAAAGAAGAAAGGATGGATACATATGGGTAACAATGACAGCAGTGTAGAAACATTTTTGCAGTGGATAAAGGCTTCGGACAATATTGTATTTTTCGGCGGAGCAGGTGTATCAACAGAGAGTGGCATACCTGATTTCAGAAGCGTGGACGGACTTTATAATCAGAAGTATGATTATCCGCCCGAGACCATCCTGAGCCATACATTTTACAGGAAGCATCCGCAGGAGTTTTACCGATTCTACCGTGACAAGATGCTCTGCCTTGATGCAGAGCCAAACATTACGCATTACAAGCTGGCAGAGCTTGAAAAAGCTGGAAAGCTTAAGGGCGTTGTGACGCAGAACATAGACGGACTGCACCAGAAGGCCGGCAGCAAAAATGTGATGGAACTGCACGGCAGTGTGCTGAGAAACTACTGTGAGAGGTGCTTACAGTTTGTAAGCGCAGAGGAAATCCTCCACTCAACAGGTGTGCCAAAATGCCCAAAGTGCGGCGGCCCGGTAAAGCCGGATGTTGTATTGTACGAGGAGGGCTTAAATCAGAAAACGCTTGAGGATGCAATCTACTACATCAGTCATGCCGATGTGCTCATAGTAGGCGGTACATCACTTGCGGTATATCCGGCGGCAGGCCTCATAGACTATTACAACGGAAACAAGCTCGTGCTTATCAACAAGTCCACCACACCGATGGACGCAAGAGCAGACCTTCTGATACAGCAGGGACTGGGCTCTGTATTTGAGCAGATAGAGGTATAAACAGAGGATAATACACAGCATATTAAATGGCAGGCATAGGTAGAAGAGGAATATAGAATGGATAAATACGCAGTAGGAGATATCGTAAAACTGAAAAAACCACATCCGTGCGGCAACAGCGAGTGGGAAATCATGCGTGTCGGCGCAGACTTCCGCCTGAAATGCATGGGCTGCGGACACCAGGTTATGGTGCCGAGAAAGCTGGTCGAGAAAAATGACCGCGGCTTAACCAAGAAGCAGGCTTGAGTAATAGAAACAAAGCAGAACAACAAAGCAAAGAAGAATAACAAAACAACAAAACAGAGGAATAAAAACAGAGGTGCAGTTTACTGCACCTCGTCTTTTTATTTATATTCAGCCACAGAGTAAGGGACGTGCGCCGCGGGCAGGGGGAGGGCACAGGCATACTTCCGCAAGAGCGCATAGCGAAGCTGCTTAGAGGCTGTAGAATTGTGCTACGAAGCACAGAAATGCCCCGGCATGGAAGCCGGGGCAAGGAGCTATCGAGCCATGGAGGGCGAGTAGCGACGGTTTCGTCAGGCATAGAAAACCAAAAACACAATTCGTACAGCCACTTAGCAGCGAAGCATAGCTCACGCGGAAGTCTGCCTGTGCCCTCCCCTGTCCGCGGCGCACGTCCCGACCTGATAAAAAATAAAGAAAAATGCAAAAAAACCTTGAAAAGTACCACGATTCATGTTATTATCTAGACTCGTGATATAAAATTCCTTGCTCATAATCAGATTTATGAGCCAGAGACCAAAAGGAGGTAACATTCGCATGAACAAATATGAATTAGCACTCGTCGTTAGTGCAAAGATCGAGGATGATGCGAGAACAGCAGTAGTCGAGAAGGCAAAAGAGTACATCACACGTGCCGGCGGTACTGTTACAGAAGTTGAGGAGGCTGGTAAGAAGAGATTAGCTTACGAGATTCAGCACATGACTGAGGCCTTTTATTACTTCATCCAGTTCGATGCTGAGGGAACAGTCCCAGCAGAAATCGAGCAGGACGTTCGTATCATGGACAATGTTCTTCGTTTCTTATGCGTTAGAAAAGACGAGGCATAGTATAAGAAAATAGGAGATTGTATTATGAACAAAGTAATACTTATGGGTAGATTAACCAGAGACGCAGAAATCCGCTATGCCCAGGGGGACAACTCACTTGCAATAGCAAGATTTTCACTTGCGGTAGACAGACGCTACAGCAAGAATGCAGAGGAGCAGTCAACGGATTTCATCAACTGCGTAGCTTTTGGAAAGATAGCAGAATTTTTTGAGAGATTTGGCCGTAAAGGAACAAAATTTGTTGTTGAAGGCCGAATCCAGACCGGCAGCTATACAAACAAGGACGGACAGAAGGTATACACCACTGACGTCGTGGTTGAGAATGCAGAGTTTGCAGAGTCCAAATCAGCCGCATCAGGAAATGCAGGCGGATTTGCACCGGCAGACAGACCTGCACCTAGCCAGGCTGCTGGGGATGGCTTCATGAACATTCCGGACGGAATCGACGAGGAGCTTCCATTCAATTAGTAGTGTCCACGAGGACAAATATTCAAGGAGGTAACAAAAATGGCTTACAATAAATCAGCTGATGGTTCATCAATGAAGAGAAGACCAATGCGTAGAAGAAAAAAAGTCTGCGTATTCTGTGGAAAAGACAATGTCATTGATTACAAAGATACAAACAAATTAAAGAGATACATCTCTGAGAGAGGAAAAATCCTTCCACGCCGTATCACAGGAAACTGTGCAAAGCACCAGAGAGCTCTTACAGTAGCAATCAAGAGAGCACGTCATCTTGCTCTTATGCCATACGTTTGCGAATAAGATAAATGTATGATAAATCCCGACTACCGGATGGTGGTCGGGATTTTTTAGGTTAAAAATGTTTTATGTTTAAAAAATTAATATTTGTTGCATAATCAAATTACATAGTATAAAATGGATATAAAACAAATACTAATAAAAAAAGGGAGGGTTCAAATGGATACATACATTGTTTTCTGGTTGGCAGCCACCGTAGTTTTTGTTTTAGTTGAGCTTATGACAGTCGGGCTCACATCCATATGGTTTGCGGCAGGCTCATTTGTAGCGTTTATAATCGCACTGCTTGGCGGCAATGTCGTGGTTCAGGGAATTGCATTTATACTCGTTTCAGTCGTGCTTTTAGCTCTCACAAAGCCATGGGCCGGGAAGTACATCAATTCCAGGACAGTGAAGACAAACGTGGACAGTCTGGTCGGAGAAAGAGCTGTGCTCACCGAGGATGCTGACAGCATGAAGCAGACGGGAAAAGCCGTTGTAAACGGTCAGGAGTGGACAGTCAGACCGCAGGACGAGACCCAGGTCATAAGAAAAGGCGAGCTTATCGAGGTAGTAAAGATAAGCGGAGTAAAACTAATTGTAAAAAGGGTAAAGGAGGCTTAACCGGAAATGGAAGGATTAATAGCACTTGCAGTGTTACTCGTAATCGTACTTATAGTACTGGTAAACTGCATCAAAATCGTGCCACAGGCACATGCAATGGTAATTGAGCGTTTGGGAGGATATCTCACCACATGGAGCGTAGGACTTCACCTCAAGGTGCCATTTATCGACAGAATAGCAAAGAGAGTCATCTTAAAGGAGCAGGTGGTAGATTTCCCGCCACAGCCTGTAATCACAAAGGATAATGTAACAATGCAGATAGACACTGTAGTATATTTCCAGATTACAGATCCAAAGCTCTATGCATACGGAGTAGAGAATCCAATCATGGCAATTGAGAACCTCACAGCCACAACACTTCGTAACATCATCGGAGACTTAGAGCTTGATGAGACACTCACCAGCCGTGAGACAATCAACACCAAGATGCGCGCAACACTCGATGTGGCAACAGATCCATGGGGCATTAAGGTAAACCGTGTCGAGCTCAAGAACATCATACCTCCAAAGGCTATCCAGGATGCCATGGAGAAGCAGATGAAGGCAGAGCGTGAGAGACGAGAGGCCATTCTTCGTGCAGAGGGTGAGAAAAAATCAACAATCCTAGTTGCAGAGGGAAATAAAGAGTCAGTCATCCTCGATGCCGAGGCTGAAAAGCAGGCAGCCATCCTTCGCGCAGAGGCAAAGAAGGAGGCAACAATCCAGGAGGCAGCAGGTCAGGCAGAGGCTATCCTTAAGATACAGCAGGCCAATGCAGACGGACTTCGCATGTTGAAGGAGGCAAATCCGGATAACGCAGTGCTCCAGATAAAGAGCTTGGAGGCATTTGCCAAGGCCGCAGACGGCAAGGCTACAAAGATAATCATCCCATCAGAGATTCAGGGGATTGCAGGTCTTACAAAGTCAATTGCAGAAATAGCTGCGGATAAGACTGAGAAGTAATTATATTTAATCAAAATGAATACCGGAAGATGAGAGCACACAAAAAGCATCGCATGTATCGTATCAATATCAGATATATGCGGTGCTTTTTAGATTGCACAGAATTGTGCTTAGATTACACAGGATTGCCCAGAACTCCTGTAATTCCAAACTGATAAATATAGTACTAGGAATAATCCACACAAAGTGGTATACTCTCTAGTAGGTGTATCAATCGATGAGGGCTGCACAAAGGTGTGGCCGGTAACTATTAATTTGTAGTACATTCTCGAAACCGCAAACGTTGCACCGGCAGCATCAGTGCAGCGCACCGGGGATAAGGAGAGTAAAATGAAGAAAAAAATAAAATTCAAGGGCAGGCTGAAAAGCTACATGTGCTGGCCGCTATATCTGACGTTTGTGTGGATATGTGCTGATGGAATAGCACTGCGCTATGACAGAAGGCTTGGCTATGGCATGGTAGGCTTTACAGTGTTTTATTTTGCGCTCGTGCTGTTTTTGTATGTCAGAAGCAAGTCAGTCGTTGCAAATGAGCTGATAAGCTTTGCAACACAGTATTCATCGGTGCAGAAGAGGCTGCTTAATGAGTTTGAGGTGCCGTATGCCCTGCTTGAGTACTCCGGCAAGATACTCTGGGTAAATGACAAATTCGCAGAGCTCATGGGAGTAGATAAAAACTATCACAAATCCATCACGACACTTTTTCCTACAGTGACCAGAGAGCTTCTCACCAAGAGTGATGCGCCGACAGACTTCAAGATAGTAAATGAGGAGGAGGACAGCATAGTCCGTCTGTCCGTCAAGCGAATATATTTCAACTCAATCGCAGAGGAAAATGAGATAATCGACACAAATGAAGCAGACCAGTTTTTGACGGCACTGTACGTATTTGATGAGTCGGAGCTTTATCAATGCAAGAAGGAAATCACAGAGCAGAAGCAGGTCTCAGCGCTTGTTTATATTGACAACTATGATGAGGCACTCGACAGCATAGAGGACGTAAAGAGGTCACTGCTCGTTGCACTTATTGACAGGCGTGTAAACCAGTACTTTGCCAAGTATGACGGACTCGTCAGAAAGATAGAAAACGACAAATACTTCGTGGTGTTCAAGTACAAGTATCTTGACAGCATGAAGGAGGACAAGTTCAAGGTGCTCGATGAGGTCAAGGCTATAAAGGTCGGCAACGAGATGGCGGTCACACTCAGTATCGGAATCGGTATAAAGAGCGATAAGTATAATGAAAACTACGTATATGCGCGAAATGCCATAGACTTAGCCCTCGGACGAGGCGGTGATCAGGTAGTTATAAAGGATCATGATGATATCCTGTATTTTGGCGGCAAGTCAAAGCAGGTGGAGAGCAAGACAAGGGTAAAGGCGAGAGTCAAGGCACAGGCGCTTCAGGAGATTATTGAGACATGTGAGAACGTGCTTATCATGGGACACAGCATCACAGATGTAGACTCGCTTGGAGCAGGCATAGGTATATACTGTGCAGCCAAGAATCTCGACAAAAAGGCACAGATAGTAATAAATGATCCGACAAGCTCAGTCAGACCTCTCATGGAAACATTTTCAGAGGCAAAGGGCTACCCGGCGGATATGTTTATAAACAGCGAAGAGGCTCTTGAGATGGTGAGCAAGGATACGCTTGTCATGGTGGTGGACACCAACAGGCCAAGCTACACAGAGTGCCCTGAGCTCCTCAGAAAGACAGGAAAGATAGTCGTATTTGACCACCACAGACAAAGCAGCGAGATAATAGAGAATCCTATACTCTCATATATCGAGCCGTATGCATCAAGTGCGTGTGAGATGGTCGCAGAGGTATTGCAGTACTTTAACGACGGAGTCAAGATCAATGCGACAGAGGCCGACTGCATCTACGCAGGAATCCTCATCGACACCAACAACTTTATGACGAAGACAGGCGTGCGTACATTTGAGGCGGCAGCCTTTTTGAAGCGCTCAGGCGCAGAGGTAACACGCGTCAGAAAGATGCTTAGAAATGACATGGCATGCTACAAGGCAAGAGCCGAGGCAGTGCGCCACGCGGAGGTATACAGGGGCTCGTTTGCCATATCGGTATGCCCTAGCGAGAATGTGGAGAGCCCGACAATCGTCGGTGCACAGGCGGCAAATGAGCTGCTCAACATAATAGGAATCAAGGCATCATTTGTGCTCACGGAGTACAATGACAAGATTTATATCAGCTCTCGTTCAATCGACGAGATAAATGTCCAGATAATCATGGAGAAGCTGGGCGGTGGCGGACACTTAAATGTGGCAGGCGCGCAGCTGACAGGCGTTACTATCGTGCAGGCAAAGCGCATGATACAGGATACACTGGACGAAATGCTAAAAGAAGGAGACATAGAAGAATGAAAGTAATCTTATTACAGGACGTAAAACCATTAGGCAAAAAAGGCGAGATAGTAAACGTAAGTGACGGCTACGCCAGAAACAATATCATACCTAAAAAGCTCGGAGTAGAGGCTACTCCAAAGAACTTAAATGACTTAAAGCTTCAGAACCAGCACGCTGACAAGGTGGCACAGGAAAACTACGAGAGTGCACTTGCACTCGCAAAGGTAGTAGAGAACACAAAGGTAGTAGTAAAGCTGCGCTCAGGAGAGGGCGGCAGGACCTTCGGCTCCATATCCACCAAGGAGATCTCGGCTGCAGCAAAGGAGCAGCATGGCTTAGAGCTCGATAAGAAAAAGATGCAGCTTAACGAGTCAATCAAGGCACTCGGAAACTATGAGGTGCCTGTCAAGCTTCATCCAAAGGTAACAGCAAACCTCACAGTATCAGTAGTTGAAGGATAGGAGGAATCCCCTTGGAAGAAGCATTAATCAAACGAATAATGCCAAACAGCCTTGAGGCAGAGCAGTCTGTGGTCGGCTCCATGATTATGAGCAAGGATGCCATAGTGACCGCCAGCGAGATGCTCCTAAAGGAGGACTTTTATCATCAGCAGTACGGCATCATATTTGAGACCATGGTTGAGCTCTTTACAGAAGGGCAGCCTGTAGATCTCGTCACACTCCAGAACCGTTTAAAGGAAAAGGATGTGCCGCAGGAAATACAAAGCCTTGACTTTGTGAGAACTCTCGTCACCAGTGTGCCGACCTCTGCAAACATCAAGTACTATGCCAATATCGTAAAAGAAAATGCCATAAAGCGAAAGCTCATCCATGTGACAGAGGACATAGAGAACGAGTGCTACGCCGGCAAGGAATCGCTCGAGAGCGTGCTCGACAAGACAGAGCACGATGTATTTGAGCTGCTTTCCACAAGGCAGACAGGTGACTACGTGCCAATCCGTACTGTAGTCATGAATGCCCTCGAGAAAATCGAGAAAGCAGCACAGCAGGAGGGCACCGTAACAGGAATCCCGACAGGCTTCATAGACCTTGACTACAGGACAGCGGGTCTTCAGCCGTCAGATCTCGTGCTCGTGGCAGCCCGTCCGTCAATGGGAAAGACAGCCTTCGTGCTCAACATAGCACAGCATGTGGCATTTCACGCACATCTGTGTACAGCCATATTCTCACTCGAGATGTCGAAGGAACAGCTCGTAAACCGTCTGTTCTCACTCGAATCAAAGGTAGATGCGCAGGCACTGCGTACAGGAAATCTGTCTGATGCCGACTGGGAAAAGCTGGTCGAGGGAGCCGGAATCATCGGAGACTCCGAGCTCATCATAGACGACACTCCGGGTATCAGCATCTCAGAGCTTCGAAGCAAGTGCCGTAAATACAAGCTCGAACACGACTTAAAGCTAGTCATCATCGATTACCTGCAGCTCATGACAGGCTCAGGACGAGGCTCAGAATCGCGTCAGCAGGAAATCTCAGACATATCACGTTCACTTAAGGCACTCGCCAGAGAGCTTTCAGTCCCTGTGGTGGCACTCTCACAGCTCTCACGAGCCGTAGAGCAGCGACCGGACCACAGACCTATGCTTTCAGACCTTCGAGAGTCAGGAGCTATCGAGCAGGATGCCGACGTCGTTATGTTTATCTATCGTGACGACTACTACAACAAGGACACAGAGCTAAAGGGTATCTCAGAAATCATCATCGCTAAACAGCGTAACGGTCCAATCGGCACCGTAAACCTTGCATGGCTGCCTGAGTACACGAAGTTTGCAAATCTGGAGCATTAAGACTAAATTGCAAAGAGAATAAATAGACAATCAATCCCGGCTCACGTCATAGGATAAAGTTAAGTATCCTGATGTGGGCCGGGATTTTTCAAAATCTCTTTATACTTAAAAAGGGAAGAAAGCTATAAACTTTCCCGCGATTCATCCGATATATTCCTTAGAATAGGGTAAGAACAACAGTCAATTGCAACATATTTTCACACGGAGGTGTTATAGATGGCAATAGAGGCAATCAAGGGTGCAGGAATGGTCTATCAGGGAAGTACATCAACTGCACAGATAAAGGAACAGGCACAGGGAAGGACAGAGGTGTCCAGTGCGGACAATCAGGTCGTGTCTGACAGCATCGCAAGGAATATTCAGGCGATGAATACGAAGGAAGCAAGCGGTGATTCAGCCGGTGATGCCGGAGCGCAGGGACAGGCACAGGCTGCTGCACAAAAGCAGAATGAGAAGAATATGCAGCTTAAAAAGGCTGTGGATGATATCAACAAGAGCGCGTTGGCTGACCAGTCGGAGGCAGTGTTCGGCATCCATGAGAAGACTAACCGCGTGACAATAAAGATAATAGACAAAAAGACAAAAGAAGTCATCAAAGAGTTCCCGCCGGAGAAGACACTTGATATGATAGCGAAGGTCTGGGAGATGGCAGGACTCATGGTAGATGAGAAGAGATAGGAGGACATCATGGCAATCAGATTATCGGGAATGAATTCGGGCCTCGATACGGATTCAATTGTCAAAGCACTTGTATCAGGCTATACAACCAAGAAAGAAAAATATGAAAAAGCACAGACAAAGCTTGGCTGGAAGCAGGAATCCTGGAAGTCACTGAATACCAAGGTGTACAGTATGTACAGTAATATATCAAACCTGCGATTTTCAAGTGCCTACAACCTTAAAAAGACATCGGTTTCAGACATGACAAAGGCCACAGTTACAGCATCATCAACAGCTCCAAATGGCACGCAGTCGCTTAAAATAAAGGAGACCGCAAAGGCAGGCTCGCTCACAGGAGCACAGATAAATGCCTCAAGCTCAACGACCACACTGGCTCAGCTTGGCTATACAGGTGGAGATGCGCAGATAAATGTAAATACAGGCGGCACCACAAAGACTATCACGCTGAGCGCGACATCCACAATGTCAGACGTGGAGAAGCAGCTCAAGGAGACAGGACTTAATGCCAGCTATGACAGCAACTACAAGCGTTTTTACATAAGCTCAAAGGACACAGGTGTAGAGAATGACTTCACACTCACAGGAGCAAATGCCGCAGGAGCGAGCGCACTCTATAAGCTCGGAATCGCAGTGGGAGCATCGGCAGACGGAACCAGACCAAACCCATATGGAGAGTACGCAGGCCTGTCCGGTAAAAACAACGGAAACACACAGCAGAATATAGAAGACGCCAGAAACGCATATGTCACAGCAGCAGACAATGTTGCAAAGTACAATGCACAGAGCAGCAACCTGCTCAATGCCATAACATATGGCAATGCTTATGCGGATGTTCAGGACTTTTATGCAGCACACAGCAGTGCAGACAAGACAAAGCTTGAAACACTTGCAAAGCTTGGCTCAGGAAGAGACTCAGCCGTCATAATGAAAAACAGTGATGACAGCTACACCACATACAGTCTGACAACTGCAAAAGACGCAAAGGGCAATGCGGTATACAAATCAGCAGACGGCAAGTACATCTCAGCAGAAGAGACATATACGGCCGACGGCAAAACATACAAGAAGGATTCCGATGGCAATTATATCAACGTAGCTGATGAAACAGATAAATACAGCGGAGATACAGCAAAGCTGACCAAAAACGTGGCATATCATGAGGTTACAGAAAAAATATCATACACATCCACAACCGGCGAGGGCGATGACGCCAAGGAAGTGTCATACACAAAGGTCGGAGACACTGATGAAAAGCTTCAGGATGCAGACGGAAAAGTATATACCAAGCGTGCAGACGGCAAATATTATGCAGACGGTGAACCGGATGATTCAAAAAACGGCATAACAATCAAATCAAAGGCAGATTACACATCCAAGGAAGCGTCGCTTACAAATGCGGAGGCTGCAAACACAGCCTATACAGCTCTCACAAATGGTATATCAGAGGCTGATCTGAACACATACACAGCAAACCTGTCAACAGTCACAGCCTTTGAATCATCAGAGGATACAGTGCTGAAAAAGGATGATGATTACACCATAAGCAAGCTCACAGAGGCTGTCCATAGTGCGTATGCGGACAACGGCGGAAAAGCCGGAGTGCAGGCACTTATATCAGGAACCGGCGCCTATGCATCAGGCAGTGATGCAGCAGATAACAGCTACGCGGGCAGAGTGTCAGCGCTCACAACAGCAGCACAGACAGCACAGGAGACCGTAGACAAAAACAGCATCGTAAAGGATCTTGCAGCAATAAAGGACACAAATTCAGAGGAGTACAAAGCAGCCCTTTCAAAGCTGGCAGATGAAGTGGATGCAGCGTATGACCTGTCATCAAGCGCACAGTACAATACCGATGCCAGCAAGATAGACGGAAAAGACGCCGAAATTGAGTTAAATGGCGTGAAATACACCGGAGCCAGCAACAGCTTCAACATCAATGGACTGAACATTACAGCACTCTCAAAGACCTCCGGCAATGATGAAATCAGCATCACCACAGCCACGGATACACAGGGCATTTATGACAAGATAAAGGACTTCCTGACAGAGTACAACAACGTCATAAACGAGATGACCAAGCTCTACAACGCAGCATCAGCAGGCAGCTATGAGCCGCTGACAGATGATGAAAAGGAAAACATGTCCGACAAAGAGATTGAGAAGTGGGAGCAGAAAATCAAGGATTCATTGCTCAAAAACGATACAACTCTCAGCGGCGTAATGACAGCCATGCAGTCAGCCATGTCATCAGCAGTGGAGATAAACGGCAAGAAATACTCATTCTCAAGCTTCGGAATCCATACGCTTGGCTACCTCAATGCTGCAGACAATGAGCAGAACGCATACCATATCGACGGAGATGAGGATGACACCAACACCTCAGGCAACACAGATAAGCTCATGGCGGCAATCAATAATGACCCTGACAATGTCATGACATTTATGCAGCAAATCTCCAACAACCTCTACAAGGCAATCGGAGATAAGATGTCATCAACATCACTGAGCTCAGCGTTTACCATATACAACGACAAGCAGATGAGCACAGAGTACAGTAATTACACAAAGCTTATCAAGGAGTGGGAGACAAAGATATCAGACAAGGAAGACTATTACTATAAAAAGTTCTCCGCAATGGAGAGCTCGCTCGCCAAGCTCAACAGTACACAGAGCTCACTAAGCAGCTATTTCTCATAAAGAATAACCATACATGAGTCAGAATGTGTGAAATATGTTGAAAATGTACATTTCAACAAGCAGTAAATGTACGAAATCAGGGAGGTAACAAATGTTACAAAGCAAAGGATACGCAGTATATGCAAACAGCAAGGTTCAGACAGCATCGCCAGCGGAGCTGACACTCATGCTCTACGAGGCAGCCATCAAGTTCTGCAATATAGCAGAGATGGCTATAGAGAAAAATGACATACAGAAAGCACACGATAATATCAAAAAGGTAGAGGCAATCATCGAAGAATTTCAGGCCACCCTGAATCACAAATATCCGGTAGCAAAGGACTTTGACAAGGTATATACATACCTCATGCAGAGACTGGTTGAGGCCAATATCAAGAAAGATACAAAGATACTCGATGAAGTGCTTGAGCACCTGCGTACCATGAGAGATGCATGGAAAGAGGTCATGCGTGTCACTTGCAACGGAAGCAAGGTAGGCATGTCGTAAAACAAAAAATAATAACGATAAAAGACAAAAAGGCTATTGCAAAGTTATGGAGCTGGGCAATAGCCTTTTTGAAAGGAGAACACCATGGAACAGACATACATCGCAATAATGATACAAAGCCTGGAGAAAAAAGAGCAGGTACTTGACAAAATAATAGAGCTTGACACAGTACAGAAAAACCAGCTTGAAGATCCAAACCTCACACCGGACGATTTTGATGATGTTGTAGAGCAGAAATCAAAGCTCATAGAGCAGCTAGACAACCTGGACAGTGGCTTTGAAAAGCTCTTTGAGCGCGTAAAAGAAGAGCTTGAAGGCAACAAAGAGACATACAAAGAAGAAATCTGCATCATGCAGGATCATATCCGTAAAATCACAGACAAGAGCGTGAAAATCCAAAGCCAGGAAGCCAGAAACAAAGCACTTATGACAAGCAAATTCAACGGAATAAAAAAACAGGCCAGACAAGTGCGAAAGGGCGCAAATGTGGCCAGCAAATATTATCAGTCAATGACAAAGACCGGATATGTAGATCCACAGTTCATGGATAATAAAAAGTGAAAATGGGTGGATAAAAATGGTGAAAATGGGTGGATGAAATTGACAAATGCTGTAAAATCAAAGAATATTACACAGCGGGACAGCGAGAATTGGAAGAGTCCGCATGAATACAATGATGCCAGCATGTTTCATTTCAGAGATGAAAAAGGAAATGAAGCAGAGGAGCTTCTTAAACTCAAATCAATAATGGAGAGAGAAGGGGATAATCTGCCAAAGGTACTATGTGTAATATGCGTTATGAGTAATATGGCATATAAGAGACCGGATGGAGTGTATGTGGTGCCAATAACGGCATTGAAGCCGTGAGCGAGGAATGAGGAACAGAAAAAGGTTCTATGATAATCATTGAACAGCCTAAACTATAATAGAAACTGACCGATATATAATATAGAAATTCAGGAAGAATTTAGATGGTGCATGGATGCAAATGGATATTATATAATTATAGAACATATTGTGCCATTCGAATTTTAAAAGTTCGAATGGCATTATTATTTATATGGAGATTAAAAATGAAGTATAAAATAAAAGAACAAATCGAAAGTAATTTGCAGAATGGAAATTTACAAAAAAGTATTGACATTTTAAATGCATATGAACAGGAATATCCTAAAGATAGAGATTTAAAGTTTTATAAATGTATTTGCATGTTGCAAATGGGTGATATAGATAAAGCTATAGAAATATCCGAAGAGTGTGTAAGAAAATTCCCAACAAGTTATGAAGCTTACTATTATAATGGCTGCTCATATCAGGCTGCAGGAATGGTAATGGAAGCATTAAAAGCGTACAAAATAGCAGATTATTTATATATTTAGTCAAAAATTGTTGATTTGGATATGTATGAGGACATATGTAATCAAATTTCAATCTTGGAGGAGCAATATATTGAATTAGTGAATGAATATATAAATCAGAATGATGCAAATAATCTATTAAAAGCAGATTCATTTTTAAAGAGAATGAATTGTTTTTTGGGGAAAAATGAAAAGGCGCCAAGAGATAGCAGTCAGTTAATAGTTGGCATCGAATATTGGGTAGCAGATAATGACTTGCGCTATATTGGTATATATAGAAGCCCGGTTCAAGACTTTATTGGAAAAGAAAATATGAATCTGATTAGAACACAAGCTGAATTCTTGAAGTATGCTAATAAAGATATAGAAACAAATGTTATTGGAGATGACAACGAATATTTAATTCCTATTGCAAGCATTGAGAATAATAATGTGTATGCATTCAATGAAGAAAATGAAAATATGATTGTACAAAGAGAGGTTAAGCATTTTAACTATTATAGGGTGAAAAATGGAACGCATATAATCTCGAAGCATAAAGCATATTATGGTTGTCAGATTCCACTAAAACATGATGCAAAACGAAAAAACTTGTCTTGAGCTTTTTTGTTGATGGATTAGAACAGGAAGTTATTAATGGAGAAGATTTTACAAGACTTATGCCGAGTACATACGCTTTTTTAAAAAAGGTACAGTATGTACAAATGCTTTTAGCTGTTCGGAATGGACATTTCCAAGTTTGACAACATATGAAAGCGGATTAGATACACTTGGACATATGATGTTTCATAATACAATAGATGGTGAATTACCGCAAAGTGTTCCGACATTGACTGAATACATTAAAGAAAAAGGCTATTTTACAAGTAAATTCGATGGCGATTGGAGATGTATATATTCATACGGATTTGCAAGAGGGTGCGATCAGTATGTATATCAAATTCAATCAATGGGAGCAAGGGCAGAGCATGAGATTATAAATGCTATCGAGCATATAGAAACATTTAAAGATACGGATCAGTATTTATGGATGACGGTTGGAGATTTACATGATATTGCAGATGGTTTTGATTTGTCACTTGCAGTACAAAAAAATCTAACTCTTGATGAACTGGAATATGAAGATGTTGGAAAGACATCTGTTAAACAAAAAACTATAGCTGTGGAAAAAGTCAGAGATATAAAAAAAAACTATTCAGTACTTTGATATGTTGTTTGGATTTTATATAACTACATCGAAAAGAATTATAAAGATGATGAAATAGTTATAAGCTTTTTTGCAGATCATGGACAGGGGCATTTGGTTCCGAATGATAAACATTTTTTGTCAAAGGAGAGAACCAAGGTAGCTTTTATGTTTCGCGGAAGCAATGTGGATGAAAAAATGTCAGATGAAATTATTTCAACGGCTGATTACTTGCCTATAATGTGTAAATTGTGTGATATACCGGTTGATTATGAGAAGATAAATGGTAGACTTCCGCTTAGTTTCGGAGGTGAAAAAGAGAGAGAATATGCTATAACAGAAAGTATTCATCCTGAAGATAAATATTGTGCGGTAGCAAATGCCAATGACTATGAAATATATTTTGATAATCAGGCTCTGACTGATGAAGAGGGAAGATTTGAATTAAAAGATTACAAGGTGTATGGTACTATAAAGATGGTATAAATATCGAAGATAAGGCTTTATTGGATAAATATGAGAAGATTTTTCTGGAAAGAATAGCAGAGCATGTAACATATGACTAGATAATGAGGAGGAATATTTATGCAGGCAATAATTCTTGCTGCCGGAATGGGAAAGCGATTAAAACATTTAACAGAAAATAATACTAAATGCATGGTGAAGGTTAATGGTATATCTATAATAGAGAGAACATTGAGAATACTGGATAGGAAAGCATTAAATAAAATCGTAATTGTTGTGGGCTATGAAGGACAAAAGCTTGTAAATTATATTGAATCATTAAATGTAGCTACACCGATTACATACATATGGAATAATGACTATGAAAAAACTAATAATATTTATTCTTTGTCATTAGCTAAAGAACATTTATGTGAAGATGATACAATTTTACTTGAATCAGATCTTGTATTTGATGAGGCTATTATAGATAGAGTGTTGACAGATGAGAGAAAATCGCTAGCTGTTGTTGATAAGTTTGAAAGCTGGATGGATGGCAGTTGCATGATTATAGATGATGATGACAGAATAGTAGATTTTGTGCCGGGTAAATATTTTAATTTTAATGATAAAGAAAAATATTATAAGACGGTAAACATATATAAGCTGTCGGTAGATTTTTCAAGTAACATATATGTGCCTTTCCTGGCTGCCTATGAAAAAGCGATGGGCGAAAATGAGTATTACGAGTCTGTGATAAAGCTAATTGCTATGCTGGAGACTAATGAAATACGAGTTAAACGTATAGATGATCAGAAATGGTATGAAATTGATGATATTCAGGATTTGGATATAGCGGAATCACTGTTTACAGATGATCCGGCAGAAAGATATCGTAAAATAATGAGTAGATATGGGGGATTTTGGCGATATCCTCATATGACAGACTATTGTTATCTGGTAAATCCGTATTTTCCACCGAAAAGGCTATTAGATGAGATGGAGTCAAATTTTAAGACATTGCTCACGCAATACCCTTCTGGACAGAAGGTTGATTCAACGATATCTTCAAATATATTTGGAGTGAAGGATGAGTATATTATATTAGGTAATGGTGCGGCCGAATTAATAAAGGCTTTACTTGATATACAAACTGGGGCAATGGGCATTATAGAGCCATCATTTAATGAATATAAGAACAGATATTCAGGGAACGTGGAAATATATCATCCGTATATAAATGAAAAAGGATATAACGCAGATGATGTGATAAATTATTTTGATGATAAAAGTATAGGTTCTTTGGTTTTGATAAATCCTGATAATCCAACAGGTAATTATATACCGATATATGATGTACTAAAGCTTATACAATGGGCTGAAAAGAAACAAATAAAGTTTATTTTAGATGAGAGCTTTGTTGATTTCGTGGATTTGCAGGAGGACGAGATTATTGAAGATGTTACTTTGATAAAAGACGATATATTGGAAAAACATACAAATTTATATATCATAAAAAGTATTTCCAAATCGTATGGTGTGCCGGGTGTTAGATTAGGGGTCTTGGCTTCAGCGGATAAGAAAGAAATGGGGTTGATAAGAAGCACACTGCCGATTTGGAATATAAATTCTTTCGGAGAGTTCTTTATGCAGATATTTAACAAATATAAAAAGAACTATATAGAAAGCATGGAAAAAAATTTAGAAATACAAGACGAAGGTTCTTGATGGACTTGCAGGAGATAGCTTATCTAAAGGTATTGCCAACTCAGGCAAATTATGTAATGTGTGAGGTGGTTGGCATAGATAGCGAACAGTTGTGCATTAGATTGTTTGAAGAAGGCATATTAATAAAAGATGTTTCCGGCAAGATATCCAACGGAAGGAGTTATATTAGAATAGCGGTTCGTACAGAGAAAGAAAACAATATATTGATTGGATATCTTACAAAGGTTTATAATGATTTGCAAAATTTTTAAAAAATTTTATTTTAGGTATAAAGTATCGTAAAACAAGTCCGATATAGATAATAAGTAAGCAAGATATTACTTAATAGTAGCAAGCCAAACGAAGCGTACGGTCGGGAGGTAAACTACAATGATCAAACAGATTGAAGCATGGACGCTTCATTTAATTCAAGGAGGAAACAAATATGGTAGTACAGCACAATATGGCTGCGTCAAACGCAAACAGACAGTTAGGAATCAGCACAAACACACTTAGCAAATCAACAGAGAAGTTATCTTCTGGTTATAGAATCAACCGTGCAGCAGATGATGCAGCAGGTCTCTCAATTTCAGAGAAGATGAGAAGCCAGATCAGAGGTCTTAACAAAGCTTCTTCAAATGCTCAGGATGGTATTTCAGCTATCCAGACAGCAGAGGGTGCTTTAAATGAGGCTCACTCAATTCTTCAGAGAATGAACGAGCTTGCAACACAGTCTGCAAATGATACAAATACAACAGCTGATAGAACAGCAGTTCAGAGTGAAGTTAATGCATTAACAAATGAACTTTCACGTATTGCTTCTACATCACAGTTCAATACTCAGAATCTTCTTGATGGAACATTTACTGGCAAGAACCTTCAGGTTGGGGCATTAGAGAATCAGAAGATTACAATCAGTATCGGAACTATGAATGCAAAAGCACTTGGTGTTGATTCGTTAGATGTTAAATCATTTACTAAAGCTGGATCTGCTATGACATTAATCCAGAAAGCAATCTCAAAAGTTTCTGGACAGAGATCAGATCTCGGAGCACTGCAGAATCGTCTTGAGCATACAGTAAATAATCTTGATAACATTTCTGAGAATACTCAGACTGCTGAGTCTCGTATCCGTGATACAGATATGGCTTCAGAGATGGTACAGTACTCTGCTACTTCTATCATCCAGCAGGCTGGTCAGTCAATGCTTGCTCAGGCTAATAGCCAGACACAGGGTGTACTTTCACTCATCCAGTAATTGATGGAATAATGTATACCAATATTTATAAAGCCACTCACTTTGAGTGGCTTTATTATTTATACGAGGATACTAATATGTTGAATAGAATACAGAAAACTATAAATATAATTGATGATTATATAGATACGATGTATAAAGACTATGGTGATGGGATAAAAAAGCTTCCTGAAATAGTTAAAGAAATACAGGAAATCATGGTAGAGTTCCTGAATAAAATTGGATATTACAATCAACATGGAGAAAATATACAGACAGATGTAATTTTGTTACAGTTAGAAAATCTATTAAATGCAATTGATTTGAAAGATCCAATACAAATTGTTGATACGCTTGAATATGAAATAAAAGAAAGCTTTGTGGTATATAAAGAACTGGTGTATAAATATGGAGAATAATCTAGAATTAAAATATAATAAATTGATATACAACTATCCATACTTAAAAGAAATAGTTTCAGATTGTGATGAAAGCGATGTCTGCACAGCAAAATCGCTGGATGAAAAAATAATATATGGGATAGTGAAAAATGGTCATACATACTATCTTGATAGCAAGTATAGCGTGGATAATGAGTGTGAGCATATACTTAGGTCAAGTAAGGCAGAAAAAAAATCCATTTGCAGTTTTTATAATTTTTGGGTTGGGAAATGGAATGTTGGTTCGCAAGATTAGAGAAAGATTTCCTGATAATTACATTTATGTTCATGAACCATCTGAAAAAATTTTCCATAAATTTATGGAAACCGTAGAAGACATAGATTTTATTATAGATGAGCATGTGGTTATAACTGTAGGTGAAAAAAACAAGAGGAGCCAGAATAGAAGTATTGCATGAGATGGTAGATATTAATAATTTTTACATTACAGATGTAATTTGTATGCCACAATATAGAAATCTTATGATTGACGATTATCTTCTTTTCTTGAATGATTTTTTACGCAAGAATTGAACAGATTATCATGCAGAAAAAATACGGATATTGCATTTAATGGAGAGCATATCGAGAATTTTTGGCACAATATATTAGATTTAATTGATCAATATGGTGTAAAAGATTTAATAAAAAATATAGAAAACGAAAATAAAGAGGGATATCCGGCATTTATAGTATCTGCTGGACCATCACTTGATAAAAATATAGATATGTTAAAGGAGGTCAAAGGAAGAGGAATGATAATGGCAGTTGATACAGCAATAAAGCCATTATTAAAAAAAGGTATAGTACCTGATATTGTTGCTTCTGTTGATCCACATAAACCTCTGGAATTGTTTCAATATAGAGGAACAGAAAACCTTCCTATGCTGGTTGACATAAATTATAATTCGAAGATTGATTTGCTACATAATGGTAAGAGATTTTATACATGGAGTGGTGAACCATTTGTGAAAGAGTTTTTGGAGAAAATGGGTATTGACCTTGGAGTGATTGAAAGTGGGGGATCTGTAGCTTGTAATTTGTTTTCACTTGCTATAATGTCAAAATTTGAAACTATTGTTTTGATAGGGCAGGATTTGGCTTATCCTAATAAAAAAGGGCATTCTTCAGCTTCTTATGATAGCGAGAGTAATATTGATATAGAAAGTGGTAAGTACTTTAAAGTAGAAGATATATATGGAAATCATGTTTACACAGAAGGAAACATGAATGCATATAGGAAATGGTTTGAAGCAACTATATCAAGAAATCCTAGTATAAGATTTATTGATGCCACAGAAGGTGGTGCGAAAATAAAGGGGACAGAAATAATGACACTTAGCAGTGTGATTAATGAGTGCTGTAATAAGTTATCAGAAAAGAACTGGATTAAAATTGTAAATGACTGTCCAAAGCTAATGAATAAAGAACAAAGAAAACAGGCAATTGAAATACTTGGAAAGATGCCACAAAACTTAGAATATTTGAAGGAAATGTTGGATGATGGAATGGAAACGATAGAAAGGATAAGGAATAATAAGGGGGAGCTAGAAAATGACGAGATTAAAAAAAGTATTCAGGAGATAATGGAAATTAACTCTGTGCTACAGGATAGTCTTGAAGCAAAAATATTAGGAATGTATAATGCTGAAACTGGATATACAGTAGCAATGTCTGCATATAGAGTTAAAGAAGATATCAAAAGTGATGTGGATGATATAGTAAAAATGTGTGAAATGTCATATAAAGGATACTTACAGGCAATTGAAAATATGCAGGTTGATTGTAATAACTACATTGATTTAACAAAGTTAAACTAAAATATTAACTTTTATAGTATAATGTCGATATATAATAATATAAGAGATTCATGAGGAATCAGAATGGTGCATGGAGGCATAAATATATATCAAATAAAGTATTATGCCACTCGGACTATGTGCGTTCGGGTGGCTTTTTATTTATGAAGGTATTCCAAGCACTGATAGAAAATATCAGGGAGGAAATATTTCGTGTTAAATGGAAAGTCGATTTTGGTAACAGGGGGAACAGGTTCGTTTGGACATCAGTTTGTGAGTTATGTGTTGGAGCATTATGAGCCTAAGAAAATAATTATATACTCTAGAGATGAGTATAAGCAGTTTGTGATGCAGAATGAATATAAGAAACATCCACAGGCAGATAAACTACGTTTTTTTATAGGAGATGTAAGGGATAAAGAAAGACTTTACAGAGCGTTCGATGGTGTGGATTATGTGGTACATGCAGCAGCATTAAAGCAGGTTCCATCATGTGAATATAATCCCATGGAGGCTGTAAAGACAAATATCAATGGTGCAATGAATATAGTGGATGCAGCATTAGATTGTGGGGTAAAGCGTGTTGTTGCTCTTTCGACAGACAAGGCAGTTAATCCAATTAATCTTTATGGAGGCACTAAGCTGGTTTCAGATAAACTGTTTATTGCTGCTAATGCCTATGCAGGAGAAAAGGACGTCAATTTTTCAATTGTAAGATATGGTAATGTAGCAGGAAGCAGAGGCTCAGTTATTCCATTTTTCAGAAATATAGTTGCTAATGGTGGTACTTCTCTTCCAATAACAGACTATAGGATGACAAGATTTTGGATAAGTCTTGAGCAGGGAGTAGAGCTTGTAATTAAAGCATTGTCAGAGGCAAAAGGAGGGGAAACATTTATCTCAAAGATTCCTTCATTCAAGATAACTGATTTGGCACAGGCTATATTGCCGGGATGTGAGATGCCTGAGGTCGGTATACGTGAAGGCGAGAAGCTTCATGAAATAATGGTTACAAGAGAGGATTCATTACTTACATATGAATATGACAAACACTTTATAGTTTACCCTCATTTTGACTGGTGGGATAAAGATAAGATACAGACCGGTGGAAAAAAGGTGGAGCAGGGATTTGAGTATAGTTCGGGTAAGAATACAGAGTGGCTTTCGGTAGATGATTTGAAAGAGTTATTAATAGATGTTAAGGAACACTAATAGGTGATGTTATGGAAAAGAATATTAAAATTGGCAATAAAACAATATCAGAGACAAGCCCGGTATATATAGTAGCGGAGATGTCCGGAAATCATAACATGGATTTTAATCGTGCAAAGGAGATCATATACCGATCAAAGTGTGCTGGAGCAGATGCCGTAAAGATACAGACATATACAGCAGATACAATTACATTAGATTGTGATAATGAATATTTTCAAATAAAGCATGGAACATTGTGGGATGGCGATACATTACATAGCTTGTATGAAAAAGCATATACACCATGGGAATGGCAGGAGGATTTATACAAATATGCGCATGAAGTTGGAATAGAATTGTTCTCTTCACCATTTGACCTTTCTGCGGTTGACTTTTTGGAGAATATTGGAGTATCAGCATATAAGGTAGCATCATTTGAAATAAATGATATTCCGTTATTACAGAAAATTGCAAGAACAGGCAAACCGATAATTATTGCAACAGGAATTGCAGAGTTGGCTGATATTGAGTTGGCTATCAATACATGCATAAAAGAAGGCAATGATCAGATTATTCTTTTAAAATGTACATCAGCATATCCTACACCTTATGATGAAGTAAATATAAAAATGTTAAATACGTTAAAGGAAACATTTGACTGCATAGTTGGGGTATCTGATCATACATTTGGTTCTGTTGTTCCAATACTTTCTGTCGGAATGGGTGGAAAGATGATAGAAAAGCATGTAACCATAAAGAGAAGTGATGGGGGAACGGATTCAGAGTTTTCAATGGAAATGGCTGAGTTTGAGACTATGTGTAGAGAGGTTCGTAAGGCTGAACTGGCAATGGGAACAGGGAGATATTATCTTACGGAATCACAAAAAATGGAGAGACATTTTTCAAGGTCATTATTTATAGCAGAAGATGTAAAAAAGGTGAAGTGTTGACTGAAAAAAATATTAGATCGGTAAGACCGTCAAATGGTATGCATACGAAATATTATGGAGATATCATAGGACAAAAGGTTAATCAAGATATAAAAAAAGGAACTCCAATGGAGTGGAAATATATTGAATGGAATGATTAAGGGAGATGTGTGGGATATATGAAAAAAATTATGATATTAGGGGCAAACAATTTCCTTGTACCACTTATTAAAACGTCTAAAAGATTAGGGTATTATACAATTGTTGCATCACCAAGTATAAATGAGCCGGGATTTGAATTTGCAGATAAGAAAGTTATCGTTGATTTGAGAGATAAGGATGCTGTTTTAAGGACAGCAAGTGAATTGAAAATTAATGGCGTTATTACAGATCAGGCAGAAACTCCTGTAAGAACACAGGCATATGTGGCAAGTAAATTGGGATTGCCAGGAATAGGAGAGGATAAAGCAGAATTATTTACAAATAAATATCTTATGCGTCAAAGGTGTAAAGAGATAGGCATAGATACAATTAAATTTAAATTGGTAGATAATGTAGAGGATGCCATTGATTTTTATAATCAAACTGGAAAGACTATGATTATGAAACCGATAGATAGTGCTGGCAGTAGAGGTGTTGTTAAAATTGAAAATACTCAGACAATTAAAGATGAATTTGGATACTCAAAAGATGCGTCCAAAAGTGGAAAAGTAATAATAGAAGAGTTTATTCCGGGAAAGGAATTACTATTAGATGGAGTTGTATTTAATGGTATTTATCAGACACTAATATGCGGAGAATATATTAAGTGTAATGTTCCGGGGGTGTTTTCAGAGTATATGGGAAAGTATCCCGCTGAAATAACGGAAGAGCAATACAAAATGGTCGATGAATTGGTAAAGAGAATCATAGAGGGATTTGAATTACCATGGGGAAGAACACATACAGAAATTAAAATAAATGAAAAAGGTGCATGGCTTATGGAAACGGCCGCAAGAGGTGGTGGAAGATACATTTCATCAGGAATTGTACCAATGAAAACAGACTTTGATTCTTGTGAGTTCCTCTTGAAAGCGTGTGTTGGAGAAATAACGGAAATACCAAAAATTCATAGAAATAATAAATCATGCGGATATGTATCATTGTTTTTACCAAAGGGCGAAGTTATCTCAGTTGAAGGTTTACAGGATGTAATAGACTTGCCTTATACATATAGTCATAATTTTGAAGATATTAAGGTTGGCTTCAAAACAAGCGAGTTTAAGGATAAGATAGAAGGTCGCTTTATACACCTTGAAGCTGAAAATGATGAACAATTATATAGCAGGGTTGAAGAAATTAAAAAAATGATAAAGATACAAGTACAGACTGACGATGGTGTGAAAGGACCTATTTGGGAATGAGTGGGTATATGGTTACTATAGAGGATGCAAAACGAACTGATTTTGATGACTATTATAAAATTAGATGTGGTAAATCTGACATTTATTGGATGGGATACGAAGCACCGCCACAATATGAAAGCCTTAAGAAAGTTTTTAATAGTAGGATTGTAGAGTCTAGTTTTTCTAATATTGGTGATAAAAGAATTTATATGATTAAGTATACTAAAAGAAAAATGATAGTAGGGTTCATACAATTATCATTAACATTAGATGGTGTTGAAATTGGGTATAGCGTCATGGAACAATATCAGGGGAAAGGAATAGGGACTCAGGCTCTTGCGCTTGCAGTGGAAATTGCATTGAAGATTTCTGAATGTGTATATTTAGAAATTTTGGAAAAAAATAGAGCATCTTGTATCATTGCACAAAGAAATGGTTTTTTACCAAAAGAAAAACTAAAAGTAAAAAATGCATGCACTGGAAAATATCAGATTTATAGAAAGTATTGGTACACAAATGGAAAATAAAGATTATTACGTGGTATATGATAAAGCTTTGAATAAATTTTATAGTCATATTAATTGTTTGATTGACAAGCTTAAAAATAAGAAAAAAGTATATATTTTTGGAACAAATACTCCAGGAAGTATGATTTTAAGTTATTTAAAAGCAAATGGAGTAGAAGTTTGTGGTTTTTTGGATAATGACATAACTAAAGAAAATAAAAGTTATAGAGGAGTATATGTTTATACACCTGAAAGAATTCTTAAGTATTATGATAAAAATATAGTTATTTTGATTGCCTCAGGATATCAAGATCAGATGATAGAACAGATTTTATCATATGGATTTTCTATGGAGAATATTGAAGTAGTAATAGATTTAAAAAAGGAAATGAATGATTATTCATTTGTATATGGAGAAAGAAGAAAAAAAAAAATTAAATAATATTGAGGTGCGAAAATATCAAATTAGAATATTAAAAAGGTTAAAATCAGTATGCGAAGAAAATCATTTAAGATATTATATTGCATATGGAACATTACTAGGAGCTGTAAGGCATTCTGGGTATATACCTTGGGATGATGATATTGATGTTTGTATGCCTGCAGAAGATGTTATTAAATTACAAAATATACTGGAAAATGACACACAATACAGATTAATAACTCAATATAAAAATGATATTTATTTAGGAACTGGTTGTAGTCTTATGGTGGATATAAATACAATTTCCGATATTAACAGATTTCCGATTCAATTATCAACAGGAATTAGTATTGATGTATTTTCGCTATATGGTATACCTAATGATGATATAGAGAAATATATATATAATACAAGATTATTAGAATCAGAAGTATTGGATAACATGTATTCGAATGAAAAATATAAAAAGTCATTGAACAAATTGAATGAATATTTGTTAAGTTTTTTCTTATGAAGATTGTGATGTAGTAGGAAATACTTTATTTGCTAATTATATGAGGGCTATATATAAAAAGAATCTATGGGGAAAAGGAGTCAAACTTCAATTTGAAGATGAAAAATATAATTGTCCACAAGAGTATAAAGAAATATTGAAAATGGAGTATGGAGATTATATGACACCGCCACCTGAAAAGGAAAGGCAAGGTTTACATTATATGAATTGTTATGAATAAATATTAATTTGATGTAACTGTTCAGAACTCTGTTAGTTAAAAATGATTTCTGGGTTCCTATTCATTGCTTCGCGGATAGCTGAGAAAGAATTTATACCATGTTAGTAAGCAGAACCGATATAGCTCATGGTTGTAAGGTATTTCTGTGCATCTTCTTTGCTGCGGAAGCATCTAGAGAGCTTGGTTTTTACTTTTACCATACTATCAATAGTTGCAGTTAATGATTTTGTTTTGCTTCTTCAGAAAATCAGTTTTTGTCATAAGCTGACAATTGAATTCTTCTGTTATGTTAATTGTCATTCAAAACACTTTCTTTCTGCAAAATTTTATGTTTTTATTGTAACAGATCCAGTAAAAAAGCGAATCTTACATATAAACTGTCTGGCAAAATAACGGTGGATAAGTATTAATTTTTTTGGAGCTAATGCCTATAAATATATTTAAAATTGTATCAAAAGGCGGTAATAAAGCGAATAAAATATCAATGGTTGATGATTATCAACAAGGGTGATTGACAAATAAAAAATCATCATTTTTATCCATAAAATAACAGCAAATGAGGGCAAAAATAATATTTTAGATTCTTTGTTTTACACAACAACTTTAAGATAATCAGACGAATGGGTTCTGAATGGTTACAATTTGATATAAGTAAATGGGGGATTGTAAATGATATTTATAAGAACTGATTCAAATAATGAAGTTGCAACGGGGCATGTTATGCGTTGCATAACAATAGCTGATAAATTAATAAAATATGGTGAAAAAGTCAAATTTATTGTAAAAGATGTAGATACAGTAAATTTGTTAGATGGAAAATTTGAATACATAAATATTCCGGTTGATAATATTAGAACTATTTATGACGAAATTTTATATATTAAATATATTGTAAACAGCGAGCAGAACGCGACCAAAATATTACTTGATTTATATATTTTTTTGATGCAGAGTATATGCATAAATTAAAGACATTTGCAAAGGTAATTTCTTTTGATGATATGTTTAATGAATATTTACCTATTGACTTACTTATAAATTATAATCCCCATTATACAGTATATGATTATCATGGAAGATATCGTAATAAAAATATTAAGTTACTTTTAGGAATGAAATATGTTCCGCTAAGAGAGCAATTTGAAAAACTATCTTCTAAATTTCACAAAGATGTAAAGAATATATTATTGATTAGTGGGGGCGGGAGATAAAGAACATGCTTTGTTAAAAATAATAAATGAAATATGTAATAAAAATATGGATTTGAAATATAAATTCCATGTTATTGTTGGAATTTTAAATGAAGATGTAGCAATATTTGAAAAAATAGCAGATAATAAAAATATTGTTTTATATAATAATGTGCATAATATGGCAGAGCTAATGCAGCAAATAGATATTGCAATATCAGCAGCGGGAACAGTATTATTTGAATGTTGTAAAATGCAAATACCAACTATATTCTATTGTATGGCAGATAATCAAGAGGATGTTGTTAAAGGATTTGGCAAAGATGATTTGATGTTGTATGCGGGGGACATTAGATTTATAGATCAACAAGTTCCTGCCCATATTACACAACTTATAGAATATTTGGACAAGAATGCTTTAGTTAGGGAAGAAATGATAATGAGGATGCAGAATAAAATTGATGGTAAGGGAGCTGAGCGTATTGCAAAAGAAATTATCAAATTATAAATCTATAGCAATTATTACTGCGCGAGGGGGAAGTAAAAGAATTCCGAAGAAAAATATAAAAGAATTTTGTGGTAAACCAATTATTGCATATTCAATTAAGGCTGCAATTGACAGTAAAATATTTGATGAAGTAATGGTGTCAACAGATAGTAAAGAAATTGCAGAAATTGCGAAAAAATATGGAGCAAGTGTTCCGTTTATGAGAAGCGAAGAATTATCAGGGGATAATGCTACGACAGATGACACTTTGTTAGAAGTTTTGAATGAATATAAAACCATGGGAAAAGAGTTCACATATATGTGTTGCATATATCCTACAGCACCTTTTGTCACACCCCAGAAATTGAAAAGTGCTATGACTATAATGCAAGAAAAAAATCCTGAACAAATAGTACCTATGGTTTCATATTCCTTTCCGCCTCAGCGGAGTAATTATATAGATGAAAATGGGTATGCACAATATGTTTTTCCAGAGAGTAAAATGACTAGATCTCAAGATTTAGACAAATGGTATCATGATGCAGGACAATTTTATGTATATAATGTAAAGAAGTTTTTTAAATGTAATGGTGATTGTACAGAAATTATACCTTTCATAGTTCCAGAGATGGAAGTTCAAGATATAGATAATGTTTCAGATTGGAAAATAGCAGAAATTAAATATATGATACTTAATGAAACAAGACAAGAAATGTTAAATATAGGCGGTGAGACTATTTGAATCAGAATTATAAGATAAGCATTATAATTCCATGCTATTATGTGGAAAAATATATAGACAGATGTCTTTTATCTGTAGTACAACAATCTATTGGTATGGAACATATGTAGGTAATATGAGTTAATGATGTATCTACGGACAATACATTATAAAAACTTTTATTATGGGAGACACGCTATTCTGATAATATACTGGTCATTACATATGAGCAAAATCTCAGACAAGGTGGCGTTAGAAATATTGGGCTAAATTATGCTACAGGTGATTTCATAGGATTTTTGGATTCGGATGATTGGATTGTACCAGATATGTATGAAGTATTGGTAGAAAAAATGATTGAGGGAGTCTATGATGTTGTAAATTGCCAATTGATTCGAGATAAAGGAAATGATGAGGAAGCAAATTTTCGGCCAGAATGGGGGAATTGTAACTGGATTGCATGATAGAGAGTTAATTTATGGACATAATATTGTATTTCCGGAGAATGTTTCATATGAAGATAATTATTGGGGGTATTAATCAGGCATTATGTTAAGAATTCGTATAGGATTGAGCGACCATCATATCATGCTATTAAAACCAGAAGAAAATGATATTACTTTTGTAAAGATTAATTGGCTTCGGAGTTGGTTAAAAGATTAGGGAGTAGAGGTTTAATAAAGTTAAGATTCGGAGATTTAAAATTATGATACCATACGGAAAACAAACAATAGAACAAGATGACATTCAGGCAGTTGTAGATGTCCTCAAATCAGATTTTCTTACAACAGGACCCAAAATTGCAGAATTTGAGCAGACTGTGGCTGATTATGTTGGAGCTAAATATGCAGTTGCCATTTCAAACGGCACATCTGCTCTTCATGCAGCTTGCTTTGCGGCAGGGATTGAACCGGGAGATGAGGTTATTACCACACCGCTTACGTTTGCAGCATCTGCAAACTGTGTACTGTATTGTGGCGGTACACCTGTATTTGCTGATGTTGATCCGAAGACTTACAATATAGACCCGGAGGATATTCAAAGAAAGATTACTGACAGGACAAAGGCAATCATAGCTGTTCATTTAGCTGGTCAGCCTTGTGATATGGATGCTATACACAGCATTGCGCGTGAGCATGGACTTATTGTAATCGAGGACGGAGCGCATGCACTTGGCTCTGTTTACAAGGGCAAGAAGGTAGGTAGTATGTCTGATATGACTACATTCAGCTTCCATCCGGTGAAGCCGATTACCACAGGCGAGGGTGGTATGATAGTCACTGACAATGAGGACTTTTATAAAAAGATGATTCTTTTCCGCAGTCATGGCATTACAAGAGATGATTCTATGATGACAAGGAATGATGGACCGTGGTTTTATCAGCAGTTTAATTTGGGCTACAATTACAGGATAACTGATATCCAGTGTGCCTTAGGCTGTAGTCAGATGAAGAAGCTGGACAGATTTTTAGCACGCCGAAAGGAAATTGTTGCACGTTATAATGAGGCCTTTGCGGATTGTGACAATATTATCACACCTTATCAGCTTTCGGATACGGAAAGTGGTTGGCATCTGTACATAGTTCAGGTGAAAAAATGTGATAGAAGACAGGTTTTTGAGAACATGCGTGAAAAGGGAATCGGAGTGAATGTACATTATATTCCTGTTTATATGCATCCGTATTATCAGGAGCATGGATATGAGAATGTGCATTGTGCGAATGCGGAGGAGATTTATTCTCATATTATTAGTCTGCCTTTGTATCCGGGATTGACATCTGAGCAGCAGGATTATGTTATTGATACCTTGAAGAGTTTGTGTGAGGAGTAGAATGATGGATATAAAGTTGTTCTATAATAATCAGCAGAGTATTAAGCTTTCTTATGAGATAGTCGAGAGCTTCAGAAAACAGAATTTCTACATTGCAACAAGCGAGCTGACAAAACTGCTAGGAAATTTAGATACTGTTGCCGGATATATATTTTCACAGGAAGATTATAAGTCATTGGCAGATGAGCTACAGCTTATTTTACCGGCATTACTTGACGCACAGGATAATTGTGATTATGTTTTACAGGCGGATATTATAGAAGGCGATTTACTGCCTTTATTGCAGAAGCTTCAGATTGCTTTTCAGGAACGTGACTTGGTTCAGGTTCCTGATTTTTTTGAGCAAAATATGAGCTCTCTGAAAGAATATGACTTTGGTTTATATAAGCTGTTGAATAAAGAAAATTTGATTGAGGAAAAGAACTCTCTGTTGTCTGATAAGTTTACATTGAGTCTGGCAATTAACGGACAGCCTACAGCTCAGACTTTTGTAAATGGACAGTCGTTTTATCTCCACAGCTCTGTTAATCCTGAGAGGGAAGCAAGTCTTTTGGCAGATAGTTTAAAGCAGGCAGAGGATTATATGGTTTTTGGAATGGAGCTTGGATACCATGTGCTGGAGCTTTTGAACAGACATCAGTCGGCAAGGGTGCATGTATTTGAGAGCAATATCTATTTGCTTCATATGGCATTTACATATATTGACTGGACAACGTATATTGCAAACGGCAGGATGAGAGTGGTTTATAACGATGACCTGAAGCAGCTTGTCAGCGAGCTTAGCGGGCGGTTTGCAGAAATGAAAAATGCGGAGTTATTAGTACATTATCCTGCTATCAAAATGATTGAAGACGCACAAACCAGACAGTTGCTTGAGGATTTCTTTGTTACAACGAGCAGCATGAGAGAACAAGGTGGTTTGCTTGATTCTAACTTTGAGGTGATTTCCAAATTGAATTTACCGGAGTGTGGTGAATTGAAAGATATATTCAAAGATAAAGCAGTGGTGATAGTGGGAGCAGGTCCATCGGTTGATTTACAGTTGACTTCAATAAAAAAATGTAGAGATAAAATAACCGTATTTGCTACAGGTCATATCACAAGAAAGCTTGTCAATGAAGGAATTATTCCGGATGCAGTTATCATAACAGATCCACAGCCGCTTATGTATAAACAAATTGATGGAGTGAACCTGAAGAATATTCCTATGATTCTCCTTTCAACGGCTTCATCATCAGTAATTGATTATTATAATGGTCCAATCTATGTGGCATATCAAAGTGGATATGTTCACGCAGAGATAAAAGCAGAAGAGATTGGTGCAACACTTTTTGAGACAGGTGGTTCCGTGACCACAACGGCATTGGACATTGCTCTGCGTTTTGGAGCAAGAAAAATTATTTTTGTGGGTGTTGATTTAGCCTATACTGGCGGTTATTCTCATGCTTCGGGCGAGGGACGCAGGATAGAGAATACAGATGGATTGCGTCATATTAGAAGCAATACAGGTGGGATGGTGTATACTAGCAAAAATTTGGACATTTACAGGAAATGGATAGAGCGAAGGCTTGAAGGAGTTAGGGATACAGAAGTTTATAATACAGGAGATGGAGCTGAGATTAAGGGAACTGTTTTGGTGAAGGACTTTATGAGCTTGAGATTGTGATGAAAAAGGCCGGATGTATCCGGGAGAATATTGCTCAATATGTCTGAAAAGGAGATAATAAGAAACATATTGTGTGCAGCTCATCCATAAAATAACACGCATAAAACTGGCAAGCTATCAGCGAACACTAATTATTCTTGCCATCCTACAGCCACAAATAGTATAATTAGAGAAAGAAACGTTATAAGAATCTTTTCATTAAGCTAGGGATAGGTTATAATATCCTTAGCTTATTTTTTATAGGAGGCGGGACATGGAAAATAACAAACTTGAAAGTTATCTTCAGGGAGTGGCAGTTCAACAATACAAATCTGATATCGGATTTAGGACTTTAGTTGAAAGCGTAAATGATAACATGTATATTATTCCGAAATATCAGAGAAAATATAGATGGAAAAAGGAACAGGTTGTTAGTTTGGTTGAGTCTTTGTTGAGAGGACTCCCAATTCCGCCTATTTATACTTGCAGGAATGAAAATAATCAATTGGAGATATTAGATGGACAACAGAGGGTTATGAGCCTGTTTTTCTACTATATAGGTTATTTTTTGAATAAAAAAAAGGAAAGCGCTATAAATTTTTCGGAGATCGACACCCAAAACTGTTCATTTGCAGAGGCACTAATAAGTCAATTTCAAGTTGAGAAACTTCACATTGATTTAAAAGATGCAAATGGAGAGAAATTTAACGCTGATTATGCGGCACTGCCTATAGAGATAAAAAGAAAAGTTGATTATACAGCCATTACTGTTATTGAGATTAAGATTGGACGTGAGGACAAGAGACAGGAAGTTTTACAAACTATTTTTGCAAATCTTAATAAGAGTGGTGCTATTTTATCACCACAGGAACTGCGTAATGGAATATATATGTGTAAATTTTACGATATGTTACATGAGTTTAATAAGAACAATGCGAAATGGAGAAAACTGTGGGGGAGAGAAGATGCTAAAGACAGGGATATGGAAACACTTTTGCGTTTCTGTGCACTAAAAGGAAATGTTGAAATTGTCATTAATAAGGATGAAAATAAGTATGAGTTTGAAATAAAAGGATATTACAGTTCATATGCTGAATTATTAGATAGATTTTCAATGGAGGCTGCGGATTTTCGGATGGAGAAATTGAAAAATATAAGACTAGTTTAGAAAGGTTTGTAAATTTATTTGAAGTCAATAATGTATTATCATCAAAAGTTGCATTGATGGAAGGTTTTTATATTATATTTGAAAAATTAGGCATTAGAAGGAAAATAACGAATGAAATGCTTGATAATGTTCAAAAAGCTGATGATTATAAGAATAATAGCGGACAGAGAACTGTTAATATCAAGAAAATGAATGGAAGGTGGAACGCAGTATATGAAATTTGGACGGGGTTCGATAGGGGAAATTGTTGATATAATAAAAACAGCAAAGTTACCACATAGCGATACTGTAATAATAGGGGATAATTCGAGTGGAAAATCATTGCTTTTAAATAAAATCATTGAATCTCAGGAAAAAGAAAAGAATCTATATTTTATAGATGCGGTCAACAGAGGTTTTGATGTGAAAAAGGTATATGATACAGATGTACGACCAAAATATCAGAATACTATAGTCGAAACAAGAATTAGCAGGGAATATTTTAATTTGAAAGATTCCTTTAATTGTTATGGAACATTAACGGAAAGGGTTGAGGAGATATATTACCCGTATAAAGATGAAGTGCAGGGATTATTCAAGGAACTGACAGGTGACAGCTTTGACATAATAATCGGTGATGCATTAGGAGAAGTACAGTTTGAAGGGGCAAAAGGTTTACTGTCCAGTGGATATCAGGCTATTACGCGTATTTTATTGGAATTGATATACTATAAAGATCAATGCTTAGAACAGAATAAAATGGATAAGGGAACTGTGATAATAGATGAAATTGATCAGTTTTTATCACCCGGATATGCGTTTAAGATAATGCCATTTTTGAAGATGCATTTCTCTAAATTTGATTTTATAGTAACAACACATTCAAGTGACCTGATATCAGGAACACATGATGCTAATCTTATTGTGCTGGATAGCGATAAGTATGAAGTGCTTGACATTAATGATTATGAATCGGTTTCAGAGGTGCAGTTGGTATTTGGCAGAGTGTTTGGTGAGCATATATCAAAATTAAATGATATTGAAGTTGATTTGCGCCGCTTGTTCAACAATAAGATTAATAATGCATGGAGTAAAAGCGATCAATTGCAGTTGGAGAATATTAAAAAGGAAAAGCTAACTGCATCACAGCTGGTGATTTATAAGCAGATAGAGGAGTGGTAGTATTGGACAATTATTTATTGTTGGATATTCCGCCATTTGATATTAAGTATAATAGATGGAAAACATACGGATATACATGTGCCGAAGAAAAAGATAACTTAAGGGATACTTTAAATGAAGCAACGGGCGGGTACTGTATGTATTGTTACTCTCGCATAAATGTGGACAATAAATGGTATGGAAATCTGGAGCATGCAATCGAAAAAAATAACTCATATAAGTTGAGAGAATGTATTCCAAATATTGGTGCTGCCTGCATGCGGTGTAATCAGTCATTAAAAAGAGTTGGTGAAAAGAAGAGAATAATTTCAGCGAAGGTAATAGATGTATTTGAGTCGAATAGCAGATGTTCCTGGGATAAAAGAAAGCAATGCACAGTACCATGTGCGGCTTTAAGAAATTTGCAAAAAAAATATAGTAAAATGAAAGATGCAGAAATTATTCTGCAACCAATGGGAGTTAAAGGTGAGGATTCAAATGAAACATTTGAGTTACGATACAATGTTTTTAAAATGGAATTCGAGCCTAATACTTCATTACATAGTTATTCTGAAAAGGATATTATGTTTATAAACCGGCATATACAGCGATTTAAATTGAATGATCCTAAATACAGGACAAAAGCATTAATTGATTATGTTAAGAATGTAATTGATGGTAATGGGAAGCTGCCTAAATATGAATTTACTAATCTAATAGTACAAATCTTTGAAGATAAACTAAAAGATAAAACAGAAGCTGAGCGGATTAATATTTGTAAAAAAATATATCCGATTATATTTTTAAATGCTTAAAAGGACGCTCACTATGATGAGATGGAGGCGATGAATGATATGATAGATGAATCATTAATTATCGATCTTGTTATCAGAGATGAGGTTTTGAAGGATAAAGACAGGCAGTTAGTAGAGGAAGATACTGTATAGTATTGCCGGATTATAGCCCATGCCTTGAATAGGGATAGGCATGGGCTGTAATGACAGACAAGGCATCTTTATTAAGGAGCCGGTTAATAGAGAAAATTAAATTAAACTGAATTAATTGTATTTTTCAATAAAGTCCGCTATACTAAAATAAGATTTTATATAGCGGACTTTATTATATAGTCAATATAGGGGGAAGTATGATTAAGACCATTTATCGGATGATATCGTATTAATATTTCACCACAATATCCCCAAGCCCCGAGTCGATAACCAGGTGCTTTTTGGCATGCTCATTTACCTCATACTCATCATCATAGTCATTGCCGTTGATTGTGATATCGCCTGTACCTGAGTCCAGGTCCATCATGTAACTGTCAAGTGACTGTGAGGATGTCACAGTGATGTTACCTGTACCGCCGTCGATATCCATTTCGTCAAAGGCACAGTTTTCAAAGCTAAGGTTGCCGGTTCCGCCATCCACATCACATGTGGCGAAGCTGCAGTCTGTGACATATAAATCGCCTATGCCGGTGTCAAATTCTGCATCGGCTGCGGTCAGGGAATTAAGGTTTACCTCGCCTACACCGGTATCAAAGGAGAGCTTGTTCAATGCTGCGCCATCAGGAATGGTAACAGTGATTTCACTCGTGGTGCTTCTTCTGTAGTTGGCTCCTTTGCTTTGGGATATTGTGAGGGTATCGCCGGAGCTCTTAATCTTTGGAACCAGACGCTTGTTGCATTTGTATGAGACCATGTAGCTGTCACCGGTTTTCACGTTGATGTTCGATATGGTTGTATCAAATACCAGGTTTGAAAATTCATCGACTGAAAGCTCCTCTGTGCATACGTTTCCGAGAGACTTGTCTGAGCGCGGAATCAGATTGTCAAACAGGCCTAGGGCAAAGCCCCCGATATGGTAGAGACTCCCGGCGATGATGCAGACCACAGTAATTATTGTAATTATTATTAGATATATATTTTTTTTCATGACTTGTCTCCATTTCTGAATTATCTTGTTGCATAATTTGTTTTGTGATTATTCAAAATATGCTACACACATTTTTGACTGTCTTGGTTTCCATTAATTTCCATGTTTATCGCCGAGCAGATTTTCCACCAGCGAATTGATGATTGCAGCTATTGGCCAGATAATCCATGTGATACCCCAGTCAAAGGTAATAAAGCTCCAGCATAGATAAATGCATGTGACTGTTGACCAGTAAACTGACATGATTGCAGCCACAACAGGGTTTTCATAGTGCACCTTGCCGTTTTGTGATGGAACGAAATTGCCGCCCATAGTCTGTGCTCCGTTTAGGGAAAGAAGCTTGTCAAAGCTTGATTTCTTCATGTTTGTAAACACTATCATGAATACTCCGATTGCTATAAACACGAGCACAAGTCCACCGGAAAGTGAGTCTGCGAAGGTGCTTTTGGTGTTCAGTGAGCTGATTATGATTGCCGGCACTGCGCAGAGTATGCAGAGCATGATACCCACTGTTAAAAGCATCGCATGTGTGGAGCGGTAGCTTTCCTTTCGCTCGATGACCCAGTTTGCTGTTTCAAAGTCTATGCAGTAAGGCTCTTTTTTCAGGTAGCTCCATTTAGATGAGAGAGAACCTGAGAAGATAAAGAAGCCGACTGCCACAGCGATACAAACGAACAGGAAGGTAATGCCGATTGCATCAGATGCGTCAGGTGAAGCGAGTGAACGCGGAATGCATTCGCTGAATATCGGTCCAAGGCTTGCGATTATGCAAAGCAGCACTCCAAACGTGTGAGATATGCCTGCTTTTCCGAATCCCTGAGGAATGCGGCAGCAGTCTCGCGGGAGAGTGTTTTGGCAGCAGGCATTGCCTGACTGGGATTCACGAAGCTCTTGATACCGAGTGAGTCGGCGAGCTCGTCAAGATTTCCAAACTCTGATATGACTATGCCTATGGCTTCGTTGTCAGATTTGCCCTCGGATATTAATTCGTTGTATTTATCCTCCATCATCTGATAGAGCTCATATTTGGCTTTTTGCACCTCGGGGGTATTCGGGAGGTGCGAAAACATATTTTCCAGATAATTCTTTATAGTTTCCATAAAATGTCTCCTTTAAAATCGTATAAATTTGCTTACTACATCAAGTGTCAGCTTCCATTCCTCGCATTTCATCCTGTAATATTCTCTGCCGGAATTGGTAATCTGATAGTAGGTCCGCCTTTTGCCGCTTGCATTGTCGCTCGAAGAGAATGATGTGATATAACCGTTTTTCTCAAGGCGGGTAAATGCAGAGTAGAGAGTTGTTTCTTTGATGACGTATTTTTCCTCGGATATCTGCTTTATCTGCTTTGAAATCTCGTAGCCGTAGGACGGTTTGTCGAGAAGCAGGTAGAGGATGATGGTATCGTTGTATCCTCGGATGACATCGCTGCTTATATTGAGCATTTTTCACCTCCTGTTTTAAGTATTTTATTTCATCATGATGTTCATATTTTATTAATATAAGACCTGATACACAGATGAAAGGTTGTACATCAGGCGTGTTAAAATTAATTGATACTACGTGTGACGTACTACGAGTGTCATACTATGTCTGTCGTAGTAAATGCATCACATGTTGTTTTTCATGTCAACAGTGATTCTAAAATAATTTATGCTGCATAATTTGTTCTGAAAAATTTATTCTGTAAAAAATTATTCCGGGTAGCCACGATTATTTTAAAAAGTTAGCCACTCCGTACAAAGATTAGCGGTAAAATACATTGACACAGCCCATGTCATTTGATATATTTTTTTAGAAGCAAAGGCGATTAATTAAATACACACTACCTCTGAGGGAGTAGTTCGCGTATCATTACATATACGTGGTTTGTCAACAGACCGGTCAATAGACCTGGCAAACATTAAAGAATGAGACTCAAGTATGCAGCACACAATAAAGCTATATAAGCCATATAATTATAGCTTTATAAGGTTTCGTGTCTGCATGCGAGGGTCTCATTTTTTCATATGCTTATACGGGAGAAATTAATCGCTGCACACTAGGCAAAAGGGAGAAAAATATGGTATTATTTATTGAAATCCTGCTCATAGGAGTAGGTTTGTCAATGGACGCCTTCGCAGTATCCATCTGCAAGGGGCTTGGAATGACAAAGGTAAACAGAAAGCAGGCGCTGACAATCGGTCTGTATTTCGGAGGCTTTCAGGCGCTCATGCCGTTTATCGGCTATATGCTGGGCATCCGCTTTGAGAAGTACATCACAAGCATTGACCACTGGATAGCATTCATCCTGTTAGGATTTATCGGTGGAAAGATGGTTTATGAGGCAGTAAAGGAAAAGGATGATGACGCGGTCGTGGAAAAAGACCTGGCGCTCAATCAGGGAGAGATGCTTCTGCTTGCAATCGCGACAAGCATCGATGCGCTTGCAGTCGGAATCATGTTTGCATTTACCTATGACAGCTTAAACATCTACTGGGCTATTACAATCATCGGACTTACAACCTTCGTGCTCTCAATCATCGGAGTCATAGTCGGAAACTTTTTCGGCAATAAATATAAAAAGAAATCAGAGATAGCCGGAGGAATCATTCTCATACTCATAGGCGTGAAGATATTGCTTGAGCACCTGGGAATTATAAGCTTTTAATGAGCGTGTTATGATATGACATAAACTGTGGCTGGGATTACATTTCAGATACTATAAGAAATGAAATAATATAGAATACAAAAATAAAAAACGGAGGAATCAACATGGAAAATTTCATCAATAATGCACCGTTTAGTGGTGCTGCTCTGCCTCATAGTGGGCTTTGTGTTTTTTTTGGTAAAGGGCGCAGACCTGTTCGTGGAGGGCAGCTCAAGCGTGGCAAAGCGCTTCAAGGTGCCGTCACTTATCATTGGACTGACGATTGTTGCGATGGGAACCTCGCTTCCTGAAACAGCGGTCAGTGTGGCAGCATCCATAGCACACAATAATACGCTTGCAGTCAGCAACGTGACAGGCTCAAACATATTTAACCTCATGGTAGTAATCGGTGTGTGCGCTTTGATGACACCGGTAGTGGTGGACGGAGCATCCTTAAAAAGGGACTTCCCATTCTCGATGATATGTGCCATTTTACTTCTTGTAATGGGAACAATCGGCATGATACTCGGCAGAGTGGACGGAATAATACTGCTCGGCTGCTTTGCAGGATATATTTTCTACCTTATCAGACACACATTAAAGCAGAACAGGCAGTCATCAGATGAGGAGGTCGATGAGATACCTCTCATCTCAATGCCAAAAGCAGTGATTTTCATCCTGATCGGAGCTGTCGGCATCGCAGTAGGCGGAGATGTCGTAGTAGACAGTGCAAGCCGCATAGCGATTGACCTTGGAATGAGCCAGACACTTGTCGGACTTACCATCGTATCTATCGGAACATCACTTCCGGAGCTTGTGACATCAATAGTCGCAGCCAGAAAAAACGAGGTCGATATGGCACTCGGAAATGCCGTCGGCTCATGTATTTTCAACATACTAATGGTGCTCGGAATTGCATCAGCCATCAGCCCGATAGCATTCATACAGGAAAATATCATAGATATTATCGTGCTTGTGGTATTTTCACTCATCGTGTGGATTATGGCATGGACAAAGCGTGAGATAAAAAGAGGTGAGGGCATCATCATGTTGCTAATGTATGCGGCATATACAGCGTATATTATCATACGATAGGGTAAAATAGGATTAAAATAGATAAAAACAGGTGCACAGATGGTTAAAGTCTGTGCACTTTGTATTATAATCAAATGATATAAGCATTAATGTTATTGAGGAATCAAAAATACAGATAAACTTATTCTTGTTGACTTACAACAGTTGACAATTTAAAAGCCACATGCTACTCTAGAAATGTATGAGATAAAAGCGACGAAAAAGAGAGTACTTTTATGGCAGATTTACAGAGAAATCCCACACAGGCTGAGAGGGGATGACCTAAAGTAGGAGGAACATGGCTTTGGAGCAGCAGTATCGAACCATTGGCTAGATGCTGACAGGAACCGCCTGTTATAGCGGAAAGAGGCGCAGCAGAGCCGGCAAAAAATGCCGGATGATTTTGATAGCTGCGTGAAGAGAAGTGGTACCACGATATAATCGTCTTCTTGGGAGTTTTCTCCTGAGGAGGCGTTTTTTAGCGTATAAAAGAAGTATGATGAGCATAAAGAACGCACAAACTTATTTGCAGAAGTGCTTTAATAACTGTTCAGACGCAAGCTTGACACCGCGCTGTCAAGCTATGCGCCATAGTGTTAATTATTGTGTGATTACAGCCCCGCCTCGTAGAGGCATTTTAAATGGGCTGTAATCGTTGCTGGTCACACTGTCAGGTGTGAACAGTAACGTGCTTTATGCGAAATCAGACGGCATAACGGAGACCGAAAATTGTAGCTGCGAAGCAGCGGAGAAGCCTTGAAAAGGCGAATTTGAGGGTGGAGTTATGTATTTATACGCATTTTGAGAAAAACAGGAGGAAACTAAATTGGCAAACAAAGGTAAATATTACATGACAACAGCCATTGCGTACACATCAGGCAAGCCTCATATCGGAAACACATATGAGATCATCCTTGCAGACGCAATCGCCAGATACAAGAGAGCAGAGGGATACGACGTATATTTCCAGACAGGAACAGATGAGCACGGACAGAAAATCCAGGAAAAGGCTGAGGCAGCCGGAATTTCACCGAAGGAGTTTGTAGATCAGATTTCAGGTGAGGTAAAGAGAATCTGGGATATGGTAAATTCATCATATGACAATTTTGTCCGCACAACAGATGAGGACCATGAGAAATGTGTAAAGAAAATCTTCAAGAAGCTTTACGATCAGGGCGACATCTACAAGGGCTCATACGAGGGACTTTACTGTACACCATGTGAGTCCTTCTGGACAGAGTCACAGCTTGTGGACGGAAAATGCCCGGACTGCGGACGTGAGGTACAGCCTGCAAAGGAGGAGGCATACTTCTTCAAGATGAGCAAATATGCAGACAGACTCATCGACTATATCAACACACACCCTGATTTCATTCAGCCGGTTTCAAGGAAAAACGAGATGATGAACAACTTCCTGCTTCCGGGACTTCAGGATCTTTGCGTGTCAAGAACATCATTCAGCTGGGGAATTCCGGTAGATTTCGATCCAAAGCATGTAGTGTATGTATGGCTTGATGCCCTCACAAACTATATCACAAAAATCGGTTACGATCCTGACGGATCATCAGAGCTTTTCAAGAAAAACTGGCCTGCAGATCTGCACCTTATCGGAAAAGATATCGTGCGTTTCCACACTATTTACTGGCCTATTTTCCTTATGGCACTTGACCTTCCGCTTCCAAAGCAGGTATTCGGACATCCATGGCTGCTTCAGGGCGGTGATAAGATGAGTAAGTCAAAAGGAAACGTTATCTACGCAGACGATATGGTTAGACTTTTCGGCGTAGATGCCACACGTTACTTTGTGCTTCATGAGATGCCATTCGAGAACGACGGAATCATCACATGGGATCTTGTAATCGAGAGATTCAACTCAGACCTTGCAAACATACTTGGAAACCTTGTAAACAGAACAGTTTCCATGAGCAATAAATATTTTGACGGAATCGTAAAGAGCACAGGCGCAACAGGCGATGCAGATCAGACTGCCATTGACGCAGATCTTAAGGCTGTTGTTACCGGCACAAGAGATAAAGTGGCAAAGAAAATGGAAGGACTTCGTGTGGCAGATGCCATCACAGAGGTATTCGCACTTTTCCGTCGCTGTAACAAATACATCGACGAGACAACACCTTGGGTGCTTGCAAAGGACGAGGCACAGCAGGATCGTCTTGCTGAGGTGCTTTACAACCTCACAGAGTCTATCACAATCGGAGCAAGTCTGCTTCATTCATTCCTGCCGGAGACAGCAGAAAAGATTGTGGCACAGCTTAACACAACACTCCGTGAGTTCGATGACCTTGACAAATTTGGTCTTTATGAGAGTGGCACAAAGGTTACAGACAAACCTGAGATTCTCTTCGGCAGATTAAAGGCAGAGGATGTGATGCCTGAGGTAGAGAAAATCCAGGCGGTACAGAAAGCAGAGTTTGAGGCTGAGCAGGCTAAGCTTGCTGCAGTTGAGGGTAAGGCAGCATGTGGCTGTAGTGCAGGTGAAAATGCCGCAGATGGTGCAGATCTTGAGCCTATGGATGTGGAAGCAAAGGAAGAAATCACATTTGATGATTTCGAAAAGCTTCAGTTCCAGGTTGGTGAAATCGTAAAATGTGAGGCAGTTGCGAAGTCAAAGAAGCTTCTCTGCTCACAGGTAAAGATTGGAAACCAGACAAAGCAGATAGTATCAGGTATCAGAAAATACTATTCTCCTGAGGAGATGGTAGGCAAGAAGGTAATGGTTCTCGTAAACTTAAAACCGGCTAAGCTCGCAGGTGTTTTATCAGAGGGAATGCTGCTGTGCGCAGAGGATGCAGAGGGCAATCTCGCACTCCTGACACCGGAGAAGCCAATGCCGGCAGGAGCACCTATTGAATAGGACGTAAGCGATGAGAAGTACAAGATTTAAGGCGAATATGAAATTGTGCTTGCATAATTTCATATTTGGCTAAATCGAAGTTCGGCGACCGCCGAACCATCCCGGAAATCCTTGATTTCCGGGATAGGTACTTCTATCAGAAATAAGCTATAATATATCTCAAAAATGCACTTTATTGAGCAGGGAAAGGAGTCTCATATGGAATATTTTGATATAGTGGACGAGCAGGGAAATCCAACAGGACAGACCGTAGAGCGCAAGCAGGCGCACAGAAACAATATACTTCATAGGACTGCGCATGTCTGGATAGTCAGACGCCGTGGAAATTCCATACAGATACTTTTACAGAAAAGGTGCATGGAAAAAGACTCCTTTCCGGGCTGTTATGACATATCAAGTGCGGGACACATACCGGCCGGTGTGGACTATATACCGTCTGCACTCAGAGAGCTTAGGGAGGAGCTAGGCCTGACAATAGAGCCCGAACAGCTTATCGACTGTGGACTGCACAGACACCATGCAGACGAGGTGTTTCACGGAGAAAGATTCCTGGACAACCAGATAAGCAAGGTGTTTCTTCTGTGGCTCGATGTGGACGAAGCGGACATCACCGTGCAGAAGGAGGAAATCGATTCTGTAAAGTGGTTTGACTACGCAGAGTGTAAGCAAGACGTGATAAACGGCACGATTCCAAACTGCATAGATGTGGCGGAGCTTGAGATGCTTGAGCCACACTTTGTAGAATGAAATTTTTGTGAAATCGTGTGGCGGTGGCTCTATTCGAGCTATCATGAGAACATAAAAATATATTTTACGTTAAATCGAATTGGGAGGATACTATGAAATCAACAAAAGACTCTCTCTTAGAGGATATCAAGGCAGAATTTGCCGAGGTCAATGCCATGATGGAGGCGCTCGAAGCAAAGGAGCCGGAGGATGAGGCGAGTGAAGCCTATGACAAGTGGATTGAGGAGTGTGAGCAGCTCGCCATCGAGTCAGAATCACTCATGACACTTATAGATTACAAGATGACACAGGGACTGTAGAGGGATATCCTGTATATATTATACAAAAATAAACACCCGGATATAGATAAATTGCTATATCCGGGTGTTTTTTATAAAGAAAAACTTCGGAAAAATGAAATTAAATATATAAAAAATTGTTCAAACCGTGTTATACTTTATACGTTACACTAAATTCAGGTAGGAGAAAAAGATGTTATCAGTAATAGAAAAAGTCAATGACGTGGTCAACAATTTTATCTGGGGCGTGCCTGCGATGATATGTATCATAGGTGTCGGGCTGCTTTTGAGCTTCAGAACGGGATTTATTCAGATTAGAAAGTTTCCATATGCGATGAAGGTTACGCTTGGCAGGATGCTCAAAAAACGTGAGGCATCCGACGGAGCGCTCACACCGTTTCAGGCAGTGTGTACGGCACTTGCGGCGACTGTCGGTACAGGTAATGTGGCGGGAGTAGCGGGAGCCATTGCGATAGGCGGACCGGGAGCGGTGTTCTGGATGTGGATTTCAGCACTTCTTGGCATGTGCACCAAGTTCTCTGAGGTCACACTCGCTGTACATTTTCACGAGAGAAATGCAAACGGCGACCTGGTAGGCGGCCCTATGTACTATATTAAAAACGGTCTTAAAAAGCACTGGCACTGGCTGGCATATCTGTTTTCAGCGTTTGGCGTGCTCACCGTGTTCGGTACAGGAAACGCTACACAGGTAAACACCATAACCACAGCGATTGATTCAGCTTTATATAATTACGATATAATTTCAATAGAATCGGCATCAACGCTCAATCTCATATTAGGAATAGTGCTTGCCGCTCTCATTGCGCTTATTCTGCTTGGAGGAATCAAGCGTATAGGCCAGGTTACTGAAAAGCTTGTGCCATTTATGGCAGTGATGTATATTCTGCTGGCACTTGGAGTAGTAATCGTCAACTTTAAAGCTATACCGGGCGTATTCGGAGCCATAATAGAGGGCGCGTTCAATCCGTCAGCAGTGACAGGCGGAGCAGTAGGAAGCTTTTTTATGAGCATGAAAAAGGGCGTTTCCAGAGGAATTTTTTCAAACGAAGCAGGTCTTGGAACAGGCTCTATCGCGCATGCCTGTGCAGACACCAAAAAGCCTGTAAAGCAGGGCTTCTTTGGTATATTTGAGGTGTTTGTGGACACTATCGTGATATGTACACTCACAGCACTTGTCATACTCTGCAGCGGAGTTTCCGTGGGCTATGGAGAAGCAGCAGGCGCAGAGCTTACCATCAGCGGATTTACATCCACCTACGGCGGCTGGGTATCAATCTTTACAGCGGTTGCCATGTGCTGTTTTGCATTTTCAACCATCATAGGCTGGGGACTTTACGGAACCAGATGCATAGAGTTCTTATTCGGAACTAAGGCAAATAAGCCGTTCATGGTAGTATATTCGCTCGTTGCGATAGTCGGTGCGACAATGAACCTCGGACTGATGTGGAGCATAGCGGAGACCTTCAATGGCCTTATGGTCATACCAAACCTTATCGCGGTATTTTTGCTTTCGGGTGTAGTCGTAAAGCTGGTGAAGGAATATTTAGCCGGAGAGGGAGCTGCATCTACCATGAAGAATAGCCGGGAAGAGGTAAAAAGAACATTTTTATAGAATATGAGGGTATAAGTCATTATGGAAAATAAAATTGATTCATCGTTTGAAAGAAGCCTGCTATTCAGAGTAGTTGCAATTATAGTGTGTATAATTATTGCAGGAATTTCATTTTTTGGACTTGCAAAAAGCTATTCATCGCCTGAGTCAAAAATAAACAAAGAAACTATAAAGTATCTGGATGAAAAGAAAACAACTGCGTTGGAACTGAGCGCAAGTGCTACAGCAGTTTCAACACTTATTACATTAGCGCCGGGGGATGACGGAACTCCTGTTGCAAATAAATTAATGGATCTGGCAGGATATTTTCTGATTGTTGTATCAGCAATATATCTTGAAAAATATCTGTTGACTATTTTGGGTGCGCTGACTTTCAAATGGCTTATTCCGGTATCAATGCTAGCATTGGCAGTATATTTTGGAAGCAAAAAGGAGCTCTTTTGGAAAATAGGTGTAAAAATATTCATTTTTGGTCTGGCAATATATGCGGTTATTCCGGTAAGCGTGCATGTCTCAAAAATGATTTACAGTACATATCAGGAGTCAATTGATGCGACAATCGATGAAGCAAATGATTTAGCGGATGAATCAGAAGCATCAAAGGATGATGATAAGGATAGCAAGAAGAGTAAAGATACTGAAAGCAGCTTTATAGATAAGGCAAAGGATGCAGTAAACAGTGTGAAAAATACATTGTCAGTTACGGCAGATAGTGTAAAGAACATGGTCAACAAGTTCATTGATGGATTGGCAGTGCTTATAGTTACAACGTGTCTTATTCCTGTACTTGTGATAGTATTTTTTATCTGGCTGGTGAAGCTTGTATTGGGAAGGGCAATATCATCGCCGGGAGCTGTAGCGATGAGGAGAGGTAAGGATAAATAGGAACAGGAACTATGAATATTCCCAAAGATAAGAAACTCTGAGAAATTTAATGACAAACTGTCCTCCCTGTGCTACAATCAACTCAAAGCATTATATTTCTGTAAATACGACACCACAGCATATTTTATCGGTGCGTATCACTTTGAAGAGGGCAGACCACTTCGCATTTTTCGACAAAGACATGGAAATTTTCAATGCTTTATGTTACCAGTTAATAGCAGGAAAATTGAAATGTCAGATGTGAAAACATTGCGAGAAAAGCGGGTTGTGGGGATTTTGCCGGCTTTTATATAAGGGATTATTGTACACATTATATACGTGGAAAGCATAAGTATACAGTATTTTTATTCGACTTCAGATTTTCCTGCTCACGCAAGAAGAGGAGGTTAATTTGGGTACAAAGGACTCGAAGGCAAAGGAGTATTTGTCGGACAATACGAGGTTTAGTGAAATCTGTAATTATGTATTGTTTGACGGAGAGAAGGTTATCAAACCGGAGGATTTAAAGGAATGTGACACCACAGAGGTGCTATCAGTTTTCGGTATTGATAAGAAGCAGATTGTTAAGCAGAAATGGAGAGATTTGCTAAAAAGTGTTTCCGTGAAGCATACAGGGCAAATGTATGTTATCTTAATTGGAGCAGAAGCGCAGACAGACATTCATTATGCGATGCCTGTTAAAACTATGATTTATGATGCATTGAATTACGGAGAGCAGGTCAACGAGGCAAAGAAACGCCACCGGAAAAATAAGGATTACAGGTCTTCGGACGAGTTTTTGTCAGGCTTTACACTTGATGATAAGCTGACACCGGTGATTACAATCACACTGTATCTTGGAACTACACAGTGGGATGGGCCAAGAAGCCTTGCAGAGATGATGCCACAGATGGATGAAAGAATACTCCCATTCATCAATGATTACAGGATTAATTTGCTGAATCCACTGGAGATTACAGACTTTTCCAAGTTCGAGACAGGGCTCAGGCCATTGTTTGAGTTATTGAAAAATGCGTCAGATGAGGAAAAGCTGAATGATTTAATTACAAACGACGAAACCTTCACAAGGGTTGACGTTGAGACAGTAGCAGCTATCAATCTGTTTGTAGGAACTGACATTAAGTATGATGAAAAGGAAGAGGTGGTAAATATGTGTAAGGCATGGGATGATCATAAAAAGCTTGGCATTCAGGAGGGGATACAACAAGGACTGCAACAAGGAAGATGCCTTGAAGTATATTCACTTGTTCAGGATGGTATATTAGAGCCCGAGGTGGGCGCAAAGAGAGTAAGTATGTCATTAGATGACTTCGTAGACGCAATGCAAAAAGCGGGCTACAAAATTCCTGAATTGGTGTAGTTTGATAGCTTAAAAGTATAACAGTAATTGCCCCGACCTATGTGTGTTGGGGCATGATTTTTATATGACAGGGGAAAGTAGATGTATCTTGTATCTGTATATTTTGACAAGACGGCAGTTCATATTTTACAACGATATATAAATAAAATAGCTGAGAAAACAGGTAATTCATTCATGGTGGATAACAATGTACCGCCACACATGACGATATCGGCAATAGAAGCCCGAAGTGAAAATGCTTTATTGGGAGCAATGGATAATCTGCGAAATTCACTGTTTAATGGGACGATTAGCATTGTGTCAGTTGGACAATTGCTGCCATATGTATTTTATGCCACGCCGGTGCTTAACGGATATTTACAGGATTTATCGGAAAAAGTATTTGATGAGGTGAAAAGCATTCCGGAATGTGCAGTGAGCAGATATTACAAGCCAATGAGCTGGCTGCCACATATTACACTTGGAAAGACACTGACAAAGGAACAGATGCAGATGGCATTTTCAGTAATGCAGGAAAGCTTTGTGCCTTTTGAAGCGGCAATTACGGAGATTGGACTTGCCAGGGTTAATCCACATAGAGATGTGGTGCGATGGGAGTTAAAACAGCAGCAATGAAGCCACAGATAAACCGGTTTTTTGAAAGGATAATAAACATGATAATAGATAGAGAACGAGTAAAAAATACATTCGCAGAGTACACATCAGGATACAATGCCACAGACCCAAAGATTAAGCTCAAAATAGACCATACCTATAGGGTAGCGGAGCTTTGCGAGCTGATAGCAAGGGATTTAAAGCTTGATGAATATGAGACAGATGTGGCATGGCTCACAGGGATGCTGCATGATGTCGGAAGATTTGAACAGATTAAGCGTTATAACACATTTAACGATGTACAGTCTGTTGATCATGCCAATTTTGGAGCCGACCTGCTGTTTAAGGAAGGTCTTATCGACACATATGTGGATGGATTTCATGATGATAAATACGGCATAATTGTTGAAAATGCGATAAGAAATCACAGTGCTTTCAGAATAGATGAGAGGCTTGACGAGTATACGGTTATGTTTTGCAATATACTAAGGGATGCTGATAAGGTGGATATTTTCAGGGTAAATGTAGATACTCCGGCAGAGGATATATATAATGTGACGACGGAGGAACTGAAAAATTCGCAGGTAAGTCCTGAGGTTATGGCTGCCTTTGATGAGAGGCACGCAGTACTTCGTTCCTGCAAAAAGACCGTGGTAGACCATGTGGCAGGGCATATTGCACTGACATTTGAGCTGGTTTATCCTATCAGTCTTCAGATAGCAAATGAGCGTGGATATCTTGACAAAATGATGGCATTTGAGTCGGATAATGAGGTTACAGGAAAGCAGTTTGAAGAGATAAGAGCGAAGCTAAACGAATATGTGGCGTCAGTCAAACCATTATAGTGACTAATGCAGGGCAGATGAAAAATATAGGGGAAAGGGATATGGCAGGCTGATGGTTGATCATGTTAAGAAGCTTGCCAAAGCGCGTGGCTGCAAGGCAATCATATTGGATTCAGGTATGCCTCGAAAAGCTGCACATACATTTTATGAGAAGTATGGATTTGAGAAAAGCTGTTATGGGTTTGAGTCGTTTTTGGAATAGCAGGTAGCTGAAATATAAAAATATAATGACAAGCTTACTTCTGTGTGCTACAATCAACTCAAAGCATTATATTTCTGTAAATACGACACCACAGCATATTTTTCCGGTGTGTATCACTTTGAAGAGGGCAGACCACTTCGCATTTTTCGACAAAGACATGGAAATTTTCAATGCTTTATGTTACCAGTTAATAGCAGGAAAATTGAAATGTCAGATGTGAAAACATTGCGAGAAAAGCGGGGTGTGGGGATTTTGCCGGCTTTTATATTAGCATACAGTATTTTAATTCGATTTCGAATTTTCCTGCTCACACAAGAAGAGGAGGTTAATTTGGGTACAAAGGACTCGAAGGCGAAGGAGTATTTGTCAGACAATACGAGGTTCAGTGAAATCTGCAATTATGTATTGTTTGACGGTGAGAAGGTTATCAAACCGGAGAATTTAAAGGAATGTGACACCACAGAGGTGTTATCAGTTTTCGGTATTGATAGGAAGCAGATTGTTAAGCAGAAATGGAGAGATTTGCTAAAGGGGGTGTCTGTAAAATATACAGAATCAGTATACATCGTACTGATGGGGATAGAGGCACAGACAGATGTTCATTATTCGATGCCGGTTAAGACCATGATTTATGATGCCATGAATTATGGAGAACAGGTCAACGAGGCGAAGAAGCAACATCAGAAAAACAAAGATTATAAATCATCAGATGAGTTTTTATCAGGGTTTACACTTGAGGATAGGCTGACACCGGTGATTACAATTACATTATATCTTGGAACAAAAAACTGGGATGGTCCAAGAAGTCTTGTTGAGATGATGCCTCATATGGACGAGAGATTTCGGCCATTTATCAACGATTACAGGATTAATCTGTTGAATCCACTGGAGATTACGGATTTTTCCAAGTTCAAAACAGGACTGAGACCACTGTTTGAAGTGCTAAAAAATGCTTCAGATGAGGGAAAGCTGAATGATTTAATTACAAAAGACGAAACCTTTACAAGGGTTGACGTTGAGACGATTGCGGCTATCAATCTATTTGTAGGAACTGACATTAAGTATGATGAAAAGGAAGAGGTGGTAAATATGTGTAAGGCATGGGATGATCATAAAAAACTTGGCATTCAGGAGGGGATGAAGCAAGGAATACAACAAGGAATGCAACAAGGAAGATGTCTTGAAGTATATTCGCTTGTTCAGGATGGTATATTAGACCCTGAGGTAGGGGCAAGTAGAGTAAGTATGTCATTAGATGACTTCGCAGACGCAATGCAAAAAGCAGGCTACAAACTTCCTGAGATGGTGTAGTATAATAGCTTAAAAGTATAGAAATTGCCCCAACTGATTTGTGTTGGGGCATGATTTTTATATTACAGGGGAGTAGATGTATCTTGTATCTGTATATTTTACCATGCAGGTGATTAATAGATATTTGCAGGAATTTATTTTGAATATGAAAAGGAATAATTTATGAATTATATAGGCACACAGAATTTTGAAACAAAACGATGCTTTTTACGAAGAATCAAACTATCCGATTATACTATGATGTATGAAAATTGGGCTAAGTATGATGAAGTTTGCAGATACTATCCATTTAATCCTGTTGATGACATAGAAATATATAGGGACAAGGTAAAGCATTGGATATCTAATTATGAGTCGGATTCATATTTTCATTGGGTAATTGAGTGGAAAGAAACGGGAGAATTGATAGGAACAATTAATTTGGGAAATGTGGAAGAAGCATGTCATATGTGTGATACATGCTATATGTTGTCTCCCGGATTTTGGAATAAAGGCATTATGACAGAAGTATTGGAGGCTGTCTTAGATTATGCCTTTGATAGAGTTGGATTTAACAGAGTTCAGGCAGAAGTATTCTATGGAAATGATGCTTCCTCTGCGGTATTAAAGAAATGCGGCATGGTGTTAGAAGGCATTGCCAGACAAAAATACTATAAAAATGGTGAGTATATCGATACTGCTTTATGGGCAATTATTGTAGGTGATAGGTTATATTGAGACAAGAACTGATATTAAGTATGATGAAAAGGAAGATGTGGTAAATATGTGTAAGGCATAGGATGATCATAAAAAGCTTGGCATACAGGAAGGAATACAACAAGGCAGATGCCTTGAAATATATTCACTTGTTCAGGATGGTATATTAGAACCTGAGGTAGGCGCAAGTAGAGTAAGTATGTCATTAGATGACTTCGCAGACGCAATGTAAAAATTAGGCTACAAACTTCCTGAGATGGTGTAATAATTAGAACAAGGATGTTGATAGTAAATATCAATGTCCTTGTTTCTTTGTAGAGCTGTTATGGGTTTGAATTGTTTTTGGAATAGCAGGTTAATAAAGTGAAATTGAAAAATTTGGACTGCACGATGCGATCCACACCAAATCAGCATAGTGTCATTGACATTTTGCCAATGTGTAGTATAATACTTATACAAGAGATTGCCAGTTTGTCCTCCGGTGTCCTTCGGACCCGGGGGCTTTTTATATATAGGAGGTACCATGGCAGATAAATCATACAAAAAGTATTAAAAATTTCTCCGTTTTAGGGATTGTACGTGCCAAAGATGGCGCCTATACTTATGGAACTAATGATGCATACTTCAAAAACAGTTACATACCATTTCAGCCACAGATATCATGTCCATAATGGGTTATGATGCAAATTGGACGAACTTAGCAAACTTAATATAATATACATTTTGCCAGAGACACTGACCTCTGGCTTTTTTATTAAAACACCAGCATGGAAAGGGTTAGGCACTGTTAACATCAAAAGCTATATTCTGTGTAGCTGAAATGACAAATAAAAAAAATAAAGCAAAAAGTTTTAAAACTTGCAAGCAAAAGGGATCGAATCCGTACTTAATAAATAAAAGAGGGTTGTAATGGACGATAGAGAAATAATTAAACTATATAATTGCCGATCCGAGGATGCATTGCTAGAAACAGAGAAGAAATATGGGAAACTTGTATCATTTATAATTGGCAGGCTGATAAAGAATCAGTTAGATGTTGAAGAATGTACAAATGATACATATTTAGGTGTCTGGTTTACGATTCCCCCAAAAACACCAGATAACTTGAAAGCTTATATTTTAAAAATTGCAAGGAATCAGGCGCTAAAAAAGTATGAACATATTCATGCGGCAAAAAGAGATATAGATATGTGTTTGCCATATGAGGAATTGAGTAATTATCTGGCGAAAGTGGGAGGAGAAAATTGGGAAAATAATGAATTGAAAGATATTGTTGAGGATTTTTTGGAATCGTTGCAAAAACCTCATCGACAAGTTTTTGTATTAAGATATTGGTACTTTATGTCGGTAAAAGAGATTATGAAATGTTGTAATATGAGCAAAAGCAAAGTCGAAACAATCTTATTTAGAACAAGAAAAAAGCTGAGAGAACAATTAGCGGAAAGGAAGTATTTATGAAAACTTTGAAATCAGATATTTTTTATGCAATGAATGAAATTAACGATAAATATATCCTAGAGGCTGCACAATGTTTAGAGCAAAAAAAAGAAAACGATATTTCCTTACAAAAGAATAGTAAACTATTTCATGAAAGTAACGCACATAGCCGTAAATGGTTGGCTCGCGTTGCAACTGCAATGGCGGTAAGTATCATTCTTTTTACAACAGGAGGAATTGCCAATGCAGCGACAGGAGAGAAACTGGTTCAATGGATTAATGGGCTGTTTGGTGCGGAATTAGTTACAGATGAAAACGAAGGATTGATCGGAAAAGAAGTCATAGATAATTCGGAACCGGAGGTTACGCATGGTGAAGAAAGCGATATAGGGAATGCTGAGGGAAGAGCTATAACTGAAAGCCATATTATAAAGAGTGTCGCAGATGATAATATTGTGCTGCCATTATCTGTTTCTGAGTTTAAGGTGGAGAATGATACGACACCTGAAATTATTATGACTAACGGAAGTATGGCAGTATTTTATCTGGAGGATTATGCAGGTTGGAATTGTAAAGCAGGGGATATATTAACCTTTTCGTTTGAAAAATATGAGTCAGATGCGGTTTCTAATCAGGCGCTGGTTATAGGATATATTAAAGATGGGGTTATGTATGACGGAGAAAGTTTTGGAAGTCTAAGCGGAAGTTACGAATTAAAAGTTAGAGAGGGGGGAGAATACAATTTATATATTATTAGCGCAACTTCCGATTATTTAACATTGAAACAAGGCACTATCAATCTTAGTAAATAGAGAGGAAAAGTCAAATGAAAAGTATGCGTATGTAAGCTCAGTAACAAGTCTTTCTGCCAACGACAAGGCTTCCTATGACGCAAGTTATAAAAGATATTAAAGAAGGGAGGAATATCTATGAAATTTCAGTCTAAAACCAAAATTGGTATTTTTATCGGAGCTGTTGTGATTTTGCTGGTTATTGGTGTGCTGTTTTTTTGCATTGCGAAACCTTCAACTTCTGACGAAATTAAGACATCATATTTGAGAGGTACTTTTTCGATTGATTATAGCGATCTGAATGCAGTTGTAGGCGATGCTGATTATGTATTCGTTGGTACGGTCGCAAGTGAAGAAGGTACTGTTTATAAAGATGCTGTTACGGTTGAAACAGACGATGGAAAGACTCGTGAAGTTTCCGGCCCATACACAAATTATACTGTGAACGTCACAAAAAATATCAAAGGCAATTTAGTTACTGACACGGCTATCCCGATTCAAAAATCTGGCGGACTTTCGGAAGATGGCTCACAATATTTTGTTTATGAGGGTGATGAGCTTCCGGTTGTAGGAAATGAATATATCTTTTTTGCTTATGCCCAGCCGGACGGGTCATTGTTAATTTCCGGTCCTGTTTCTAACATGAGTGTATCTGACAATACAAGCGATATTGCTCCTTTTAGCGATTCAACGGAATATAGCGACATTGTAGATGCGTATAATAATCAAGTCGATTCTGGACGGACTAGGTTTACTTCTTCTTATGAGGCAAAATAAATTAAAATTGCAGGAAATGTAAGAATGCTTTCCGATAGCTATATGATACTTATAACTTCGGATCAATGCGATCCGAAGTTATTTTTAGGCGTTGAAGAAATGACTTGAACATGTTTATATTGCCCGATAGTATCTTAAAAGGCATATTTTGATATGCTTTTTGGATTCACTTTAGTAATCAGTGTAAAAAGATTGCAGTATGGGCGAATTTAACTCGGTCGCGGAAAAAATAGGGTTTATATTGAAATGAGCTTTGGAGAAAGATGCCAACTATTCCAGCACTTTAAGTTTCTCTGTCAAGTAAGAATATTTTCCAGTAACTATATAATACTTATTTTTTGGAGCATACATGTTTGGTATATGGTAATTAGAGTGATAGGAAAAAAAACAGGAGGGGTCAATATGATTAAGAAAGTCATTAGCGTGGTAATTGCAATATGTTTGATGTTTATTTCAACCATTGGAAGTTCTATTCAGCCGATATATGCAGCATCATCGGCTCGGATTAATCCGGATGATATGTTGACAGTGCTGAACGATATAACAGTAGCGGGACAGTCATGGGAGAATATTGGTTTTGATTCGGAGGATATTGCCAATATAATGCAGATGCAAAGGAAAGATGACTCCATATTATGCGTCGTTGAACACGGACATAGCTAGATTATCAGTAGAAACAGTAGAAACAAAGGCATTAGAAAACGCAATAGCAGGGCAAGGGTATATTCAATCTTATGCACAGAACGGTAATCCGCCAGCAACCCCACAAGAACAGAATGAAAGGATGCAATATGTTACACAAGTAGCATTAGAGAGATATGGTAATACATATAACACAGCAGATTTTAACAAATATGTACTTTATCTTTATATGTCCCATTATATAGACAATCCTAATTATACTAAAGAAAGTCCAGGATTTGATAATATATATGCTTATGTTATTACTTCAGATGATATTACAGCATATGAGAATTTTATAGCACAAAGTAAGTTTTCTATGTTCTCTACAAATCTGGTTAATTTTATGGATGAGTTCAAGTCTGCGGTAAATAATTCGTCAGACATTCTAACCGCGGTGGATGAGGGAAAAGTTATATCCATAAATACCGCAAATGCGATATATGGTTTATCTACGTTTGATCCGGAAAAAACCGCATCAAGAGCAAAGTTAATTGTCACTTCATTTAAGGACCACTATGAGAGTACGGCTTCTGTAAATGAATTATTAAATGCAATGTATGTAGATTTGGAGCCGGAGGATGTCAGCCAACAGTATATTGATGCATGTGTTACGGGATTTTTAGGAGTATTGGCAGGAACAACATTATTTGGCTTTGGTATGTCAATATCGCTATGTTATTATAACGTGTATGCAAATTTGTACGATAAGGCAAAGCTAACAGCATTGCATTATTCATTGTCAGGAAGAGTGGCTATCAGGCTTGATGAACTGATTGGGGGCTAAGTTATGAACGACGACAATGAAAATGTGTTGATTATTGCATATAACTTGTTCTGCACCATACTAATACCAGCAGTAATAGTATTGACAGGAATTTGGTCTTTGGAGTCGGAGAGCGATTTCACACATGGACGAACAGGAGGATTGCCGATGGGGGCATTGACTGTATTCGTTCCAGAGGTTATATTTGGTTTGAAGTGGAAAATGAAAAGGGCGTTTACAATTTCATGCTGTATTGCGTGGTGTATCTTCCTTCTTAAGATGGCACATTATTTCTTTGCTGTGGTTACAAATGCACCAATTACATATTATGGAACGGTGTGCATTGTGCTATTTGGATTAATGTGGAGTATAGTCATGGAATTGAAGCAGGAATTAAAAGAATACATTTTGGAGTTTCCACAGGAATATTGGCTTGTTCCGTGTTCTAATAGTTCGAGATATAACAAGGTGTTTCGCTTTATATGGTTAGTAGGCGTCGTTTTAGGAACGATATTTTTATTAATGATTAAATGGGGATGAGTCTTTGATAAAAGTTATATTTTATTTTTTGCTTGTAAGTATAGGAGCAGGTTTGGTGCAGATGAAAATACCGCTGTTTGGTCGTCATAGCAAGCGGTGGGAAGAACAAAATTATGCACAGCGGTTTGGCGGTATCTTTTTTCCGACATTCATTGCGCTTGTAGTTATCTTTTTATTTAATGAGTATAAGACGGCTCAATTACCCACTTTGAATGAAGAAATGCTGATGAATGGAGCGGAGTATTGTTTGGTAACTGATCTGAATGAGATAGGAGATGCGGATTATGCTTATGAGATAAAAAGCGGAAGCTCACAAGAGGAGATTTGCGGAATTATATCAAGTATATGTATAGACTTAAAAAGGGAAGATGATTTTGTAAATGTCAGATATGAAAACGGAGAATATATTATCATCAACAATGGCATAACAATAGGACGGGCTGTCATAAATGACAAAGCAACAACAGATTTGTTGAAAATATACTTTTGCAACTAAAAGTGGATGAGCGTTTCAGTGTAACCTTTAGGCGAGAATATCAAAAAATACAAAAAAATACAATTTATTCGGTTGACCAAATGATACTTTTGTCATATAATCTAATCAAAAATAGTAATAATTACTAATTTAACTGGAGATTATTAGCAGGAGGTACCTATCATGGACAAGAAGATTACAGACAGCATTATTTACATCGGTGTGGATGACAAGGACATTGATTTATTTGAGAGCCAGTATGTTGTTCCAAACGGTGTTTCATACAACTCATATGTGATTATGGATGACAAAATTGCGATCATGGATACAGCAGATGCAAGAGTTACGGATAAGTGGTTTGCCAATTTGAGAGAGGCGCTCGGTGATAGAAAGCCGGATTATCTCGTTGTTTCCCATTTGGAGCCGGATCATGCTTCCAATATCCAGAAGGTTGCAGAGGCATATCCTGATATGCAGATTGTAGGTAATGCAAAGACCTTTAACATGATGGGACAGTTTTTCGATATAGACTTAACGGACAGAAAGGTTGTAGTGGCAGAGGGAGATAAGCTTTCTCTTGGAAAGCATGAGCTTACATTCGTCATGGCTCCTATGGTTCACTGGCCGGAGGTTATGATGGAGTACGAGTCAACAGACAAGGTGCTTTTCTCAGCAGATGGCTTTGGTAAGTTTGGTGCGCTCGATACTGATGAGGACTGGACATGTGAGGCAAGACGCTATTACTTCAATATTGTTGGAAAGTATGGTGCCCAGGTACAGGCAGTTCTCAAAAAGGCAGCAGGGCTTGACATTGAAAAGATTTGTCCTCTTCACGGACCGATTCTCACAGAGAACCTTGGCTTCTACATAGATAAATACAATACATGGAGCAGCTATCAGCCTGAGGATGAGGGAATCCTTGTGGCATGTGCTTCTATTCACGGCAATACAAAGAAGGCAGCAGAGCTTTTAGCAGAAAAGCTCAAGGCTACAGGCGTAAAGGTTGCATTTACAGACCTTTGCAGGGATGATATGGCAGAGGCTGTTGAGGATGCGTTCAGATACGACAGGCTTGTGCTCTGCGCATGCACATATGATGGAGGCATTTTCCCACCAATGGAGGATTTCTTACACCATCTCAAGGCAAAGGCTTATCAGAATCGTAAGATTGCCTTCGTGGAAAACGGTTCATGGGCTCCTACAGCAGCACGCCAGATGAAGGCTATTGTTGAGGGCTTCAAGAACATAGAGTGTGTTGAGCCTGTTGTTACAATTAAATCTACTCTCAATGAGGCATCTGAAAAGCAGATGGATGAGCTTGTTGCATCGCTTACCAGATAGAATTATTCAGGTGGCATGGATTAGATGATATAGACTAGATGACATGGATTAGACATAGTTTAATACGGCATAGTATATATGGATCAATGAAGACCCGGACGTTTGTCCGGGTCTTTATATTAAAGGTAACTATTCAGAATCACCCACAAGCACATTCGTAAAACCGCACGATACTCGTGCTTTATTTACAAAAGATATATATATAAATGTGGTATCATACAATCAAAGAAAAAAGCCATAATAGTACAATGTCAAATGAGGTAAACTATATGCAGCAGCGAATTACCATAAATCTTAACACAGATAGCAAAACAACCGACAAGACCACTATTCTTGAATACTGCCGCAGTCACGGCATTGCAGGGATAGAAACACCGTGCGGTGGAAAAGGCACCTGCGGTAAATGCAAGGTGACGGTGACAAAACCATACTATAAGGACGTGCTGGCCTGTCAGACGAAGATTTGTGACGGTATGGAAATTATTGTTGGGAGAAAAGAAAGCACCGGAACCAAAGAAGACAGCATGGTTGTTCTGACAAATGGAGAAAATGTATCGGAAAAATTTAATGAGCATGTAAATGAGCATGTGAATAGGAATGTTGTCTTGAAGGAAGAGACTGCAAATGAATCTGAAAAAGTCGAATCAAATGCCGACACTCTGGCGGCCTGTGATATCGGAACCACAACAGTAGTCTGTTATCTGATTGATAAAGAGACCGGGCAGATTATCTCAACCAGAAGCGGTGCCAATCCACAGCGCAGCTTTGGAGCAGATGTACTTTCCAGAATTGATGCGGCAGCGAGGTCGGATGATAACGATAAAGCGAATGGTGGCCTGCAGATGATGCAGACACAGATAGTGTCCCTGCTTAACGGCTGGATATTAGAAATGCTCACGGAATGTGGCAGAACTAAAGTAAGCCGGTTTTCAGTTGCCGGAAACACGGTTATGTGCCATCTGCTTATGGGAATTTCACCGGCAAAAATGGGAAAGGCACCGTTTATGCCGGATGAATATTTTGGCAGGGAATTTAATCCTTTGGATATAGGACTTGAGAATTGTCAAACCATGATTATATTTCCGGCTGTATCAGGCTTTGTAGGCGGAGACATTACAGCGGGTATGATGGAGACAGTGAACTGCAACGAGCTGACGCTATATCTGGATATCGGAACAAACGGTGAGATGGCGCTTGGAAAAGGCGACAGATATGTGTGCTGTGCCACCGCGGCAGGACCGGCTTTTGAGGGTGCGCAGATTGAGCTGGGCATGCCGGCGGCTAAGGGAGCCGTGGATAAGGTATGGCTGGAAGGTCGCAGAATTAAGTATTCGGTTATCGGAAATGACAGACCTGTTGGACTGTGCGGTTCGGGGCTTATCGATGCGCTTGCCGTTCTTCTGAAAGCCGGAATCATAGATGAAAACGGCACGATTTTAAGCGGACAGGAGCTTCCTATACTGTTTAGGTCGTATGTGTTTGAGGTGGAAGCGGAGGAGACTGCACAGAGCACAGAGCTCTCTCTCGCCGTTCATATTGCACCTGGAGTCTACATTACGCAGGAGGATATCAGGAAGCTGCAGCTTGCGAAGGGCGCGATAGCCGCCGGAATAGAAGTATTGTTTAAGGAATATGGCTGTACGCCTTGTAATATTGATGTTCTCACATTTGCGGGAGGCTTTGGAAACTACATTGACAAAGCAAGTGCGGCGGCAATAGGATTGTTTCCACAGGAGCTTTTGGACAAGGCAAAAGAAGTGGGAAATGCGGCAGGAAACGGAGCTGTTTCGGCAGCTTTATCGCAGGAAGCCTGGGAAAGAGCACTGGAGATAAGCGGGAACATGCGTTACATCGAGTTGGCATCGTATCCGCATTTCAATGAAATGTATGTGGAGCATATGAATTTTTAAATAATTGAAAAATATATATTTTTACTTTATTGTTGAACAAAATTGTCATATAATGACTTCGGGTGAGATTATATTTTTAAAAGAAAAGCTGATAGGGTGATCAGCATCAGGAGGAATATTAATGCGTAAAACAAAAATTATCTGTACTATTGGACCGGCCAGTGAACATGAGGATGTCCTCACCAGGATGATAAAGGCAGGTATGGATGTTGCCAGATTGAATTTTTCTCATGGCTCACACGAGGAGCATCAGGGCAAAATAGATTTAATCAAGAAGGTAAGACAGAAGCTTCATATGCCAATCGCAATCATGCTTGACACAAAGGGACCTGAGTATCGTATCAAGACCTTTGAGAATGGCAAAATAGAGCTCAAGGATGGAGATACCTTCACACTTACCACTGACGATATTGTAGGAAATCAGGAGCGAGTATCAGTTAATTACGAGAATCTGATTAAGGATTTAAAGGTTGGTGACCGTGTGCTTGTTGCGAACGGAATCATCATTCTGCAGGTCCGAGAGCTTAAAGGAAACGATGCAATCTGTGATGTTATCGCAGGAGGTACACTTTCAGACAGAAAGAGCATGAACTTCCCGAATAAGGTCATGAAGCATGCATATTTAAGCAAGCAGGACAAGGATGATCTGCTTTTTGGTATAAAAAACGAGGTGGATTATGTTGCTGCATCATTTGTTTCTACGAAGCAGGATGTAGCTGATCTGAGAAGCTTTTTGGATGAAAACGGTGGAGAGGACATAGAAATCATCGCAAAGATTGAGAACCGATCAGGTGTAGACCATGTGGAGGAAATCTGTGAGATAGCAAATGGAATCATGATAGCCAGAGGAGATCTCGGTGTTGAGATTCCGGGAGTTGAGGTACCGGCAATACAGAAGTATCTTATCAACAAGTGTCGTATGCTTGGTACACGCGTAATCACAGCAACAGAGATGCTTGAGTCCATGATTCACAATCCGCGTCCTACAAGAGCTGAGCTTTCGGATGTAGCCAATGCGGTATACGATGGCTCATCAGCTATCATGCTTTCGGGAGAGTCTGCAGCAGGTAAATATCCTGTAGAGGCTGTAAAAAATATGGCAGAGACAGCAGAGTATACAGAAAAGCAGATAAACTACGGCAAGAGATTTGCCAATGCGGATTTCCAGACAAAAAGCATAGTCGATGCCATTTCACATGCTACATGTGCCATGGCAATAGATGTGGATGCGAAATGTATCGTAGTCAGCTCGCTGACAGGACGTACAGTGCGCATGGTCAGCCGTTTCCGCTGCCCTGTTGATATAATAGGCATGACAACCTCTGAAAAGGCATGGCGCAAGCTGAACCTGAGCTGGGGTGTAAAGCCGGTTCTGTGTGAGGAATACAACTCAATGGAGGTTATGTTCTACAATGCGATGAACGAGGCAAAGAGTGTCATGAAGCTCAAAAAGGGTGATCATATAGTGCTCACAGGAGGTCTCATCAACGGTAAGACAGGCAACACCAATGTGATTAAGGTTGAGACAGTTTAGTACATTTATACTATTGATTAAATCGTATATATGTCATATAATTCTTAACGATTAATAAAAACAATAAATTTAAAATAAACAATTTCGAGATGAAGTTTGCAGGAAAACGGCAGCGATTTTACCTTATCAAAGCCTACCGAAGGAGTAAAACTCTCAGGTGCCGCAGCAGGCGGTGCAACTGTAAATGGATCGACTCTCTGGAGACACCCGCTTGGCGGGGGCCGAAGGTGCAACGTACGAATAGGAAGCAGTAGGAGTGCAGTGACTATGAATATATCATGGCACAGGCTGCTTCTCGTACGAATCTCTCAGGCAACAGGACGGAGAAGATATTGGACAGATATTCTTAAGATAATCTTCTTAATCCCATGTATCAGACTGTATATGCAGCGTATATGGGGTTTTTTATTTCAATTCACGTAAGTGCTGCTAAGCTTGCTTTTTCAATTGTTTCCGGATGAAATTATTTATATCAATAGTATTTGCTCAAAACACAAAGACTTTGTGTTTAGATAAAAAAGAGAGGCAGGAGTATTTCAATGTGGAACACAATCAACATTTTTCTTAAAGCAGTGGACGATTTCGTCTGGGGAGTGCCGCTCATGGTGCTCATCATGGCAGGAGGTATAATGCTCACAGTTCGTCTGGGGCTTCTTCAGATGAGAAAGCTTCCTCTGGCACTAAAGTGGATGGTCAAAAATGAAGAGGGCGGCGATGGCGAGATTACGAGCTTTGGCGCACTCTGTACCGCGCTTAGCGCAACAATCGGAACCGGCAACATAGTCGGTGTAGCAACTGCAGTCGGTGCAGGAGGACCGGGAGCACTTTTTTGGATGGTGCTTGCAGCCTTCTTTGGCATGGCAACAAAGTATTCAGAGGGACTTTTGGCTGTAAAATATCGTGTCATCGGCAAGGACGGACATAGTCTCGGCGGACCATTCTACTACATAGAGCAGGGAATGGGTACAAAATGGAAATGGCTTGCAAAGATATTTGCATTTTTCGGCGTATGCGTTGGACTTTTCGGAATAGGAACATTCAGCCAGGTAAACGGAATATCAAGTGCTGTAAACAACTTTTTTGACCCTAAAAACCAGCATACAGTAAAGGTTTTACCGTTCCTTGGTGAGTATTCATGGTCAGTTGTCATTGCTTCGCTTGTACTGGCATTCTGCGTGGCAGCAGTGCTTATCGGCGGAGTAAAGCGTATTGCAAGTGTCAGCCAGATAATAGTTCCTTTCATGGCTGTTATATATATTGTATTTGTGCTCGTGCTTGTGGTATGCAATATCACAGCGGTTCCGGCAGCGTTTGCTACAATAGTAAAGGCAGCGTTTTCACCGAAGGCCATAACAGGCGGTGCCGTGGGAAGCTTTCTTGTTGCAATGCAAAAGGGTGTTGCCAGAGGAATCTTTTCAAACGAGGCAGGACTTGGTAGTGCCCCGATTGCAGCGGCAGCAGCCCAGACAAAGGAGCCTGTACGTCAGGGACTTGTCAGCATGACAGGAACCTTCATTGATACAATAGTTATATGTACACTTACAGGACTTTCCATCGTGCTCACAGGCGCATGGCAGGTTGACGGACTCGAGGGCGTGCAGGTTACTACATACGCATTCCAGAATGGTCTTCCTTTACCGAAAGAGTTATCAGCATTTGTACTTATGCTGTGTCTTGTATTTTTTGCCTTTACAACTATACTCGGTTGGGATTATTATAGTGAACGGTGCTTAGAGTATTTGAGTGGCGGAAGGATGAAATATGTAAAGGTTTATCGCTGGATATATATACTTGCAGTTTTCATCGGACCTTATATGACTGTAAGTGCGGTGTGGACTATCGCTGATATCTTCAACGGTCTCATGGCTCTGCCAAATATGATAGCGCTGTTTGCTCTCAGTGGTGTTGTTGTTAAGGAGACAAGGCATTTCTTCGAGAGACATAGAAATGGAGAAATCGAGGATTAATTATGTTTTATATTTTGCGGCATGGAAGAACAGATTGGAATGAGGAGCACAGACTGCAGGGTGAGGTGGATATCCCACTCAACGAAACCGGCAGGCAGATGGCTTACGATGCCGCAGAAAAATATAAGGATATAGACTTTGACATATGCTACTGCTCCCCGCTTAAGAGAGCACAGGAGACGGCAAGGATTTTTCTTGCAGACAGAAACCCTGCAGTAGAGATTATCACTGACAACAGGCTTCACGAGATGTGCTTCGGTGATTATGAGGGAGTGAAGAACATCAGGCAAAAGCCCGAATGCCCTGTCTACCTGCTCTTTGAGGAGCCGGAAAAATATGTGGCAAAGGACGGCGCAGAGAGCTTTGAGGAGCTATATCACAGAACAGGCGAGTTTATAGAGCAGGTGCTAAGACCGCAGCTTGAGGCAGGCAAAAATGTGCTTGTCGTGGGACACGGTGCAATGAACTGTAGCATAGTCAATCAGTTTCGCGGCACACCTATAAAGGATTTCTGGAAGGATATGCAGGGAAACTGCGAGCTGCTTAGGGTTGAATAAATTTAGATTATTCTGAATAGCTATATCGTTTGTAATAGATAGGGCATACCGGTTGTGGTGTGCCCTGTTGTTGTCAGAAACTAATTTCAATAGCATTTATTTATAAGTAAATGGACATTATATTATAAGTAATACTAAATTGACCACATAGCCTTATGCTCGTAAAATAATTTTGTAAATTTTTTATTAAATTAAGAGTATAATTATTTGGAGGAACCAATGAAAAAGACAACGAACTCTTCACCTTACCAGTTTGAGGGCAGAATACCTCTGTCTCAGGCTATTCCGCTTGGACTGCAGCATGTTATGGCTATGTTCATCGGAAACCTTACACCTCTTATCATTGTTATGGGAGCATGCGGGCTCACAGCGGACGCTGGCTTTGCGGAGCTTAGAACTGCTCTCTTACAGAATGCAATGATTATCGCAGGTATTGTAACATTAGTACAGATGTTTTCCATCGGACCTGTCGGCGGAAAGGTACCTATCGTTATGGGAACCTCTTCGGGCTTTCTTGGAGTATTAAATAATACAGTTGCAGCGTGTGGCGGCGGAGTTATAGCATATGGTGCTATTATGGGAGCCTGCCTTGTAGGAGGTATCTTCGAGGGCATACTCGGAGCCTTCTTAAAGCCTTTGCGCAAGTTTTTCCCGGCAATCGTTACAGGCTCAGTTGTTATAGCAATCGGACTTTCACTCCTTGGAGTGGGAATCAATTACTTCTGTGGTGGAACAGGCAAAAATGATTACGGCTCACTGCCAAACCTTTTTATTGGAATGGTTGTACTTATAGTAATCGTGCTTCTTAAGCATTTTGCACCATCGCGCAGTATTTTTTCATCATCTGCCATCCTTTTTGGTATCCTGGCAGGATATGTTGTAGCAATCATTATGACACTTACCATGTCACACACAGGTGTGACCGCTGACGGTGTTAAATACACATACTCATGGGTTGTAAACTTTGATGAGGTTAAAAATGCGGCATGGATAGCAGTTCCAAGCTTTATAGGCTTTGGAAAGCTGTCAGATGTGGGAATTTCCTTCCATGCCAATGCAATCATCCCAATCGGCATCATGTTTATCGTTACTGCAATCGAGACAGTTGGCGATATCTCAGCCTGTGTGGAGGGTGGAATGGACAGAGAGGCTACAGATTCAGAGCTTTCAGGCGGTGTTATCTGTGATGGTCTTGGTTCATCATTTGCAGCGCTTTTCGGAGTACTGCCAAATACCTCATTCTCACAGAATGTAGGTCTTGTTTCAATGACAAAGGTTGTCAATAGATTTGCTATTTCAATGGGAGCTATATTCCTCGTTATTTGCGGCTTCTGCCCAAAGATTGGAGCTCTCATGTCAATCATGCCTCAGTCAGTGCTCGGCGGAGCTGCTGTTATGATGTTTGCTTCTATCCTGATTTCGGGAATTGAGCTCATCACAAAGGAGCCAATCGGCAGCCGTGAGATTACAATTATCTCAGTAGCAATCGGTTTAGGCTACGGACTTGGCGCTACAACCGGTGCTACATCACATCTGCCATACTATGTACAGCTTATATTTGGCGGTTCAGGTATCGTGCCTTGCTCACTTTGCGCTATTCTTCTCAATATTATTTTGCCGAAGAAGTCAAAGAACGCGCCATATATGTGGGATATGGACGAGAAAGACGATGTGAAGCGTGTGGATGACTAACGCTTAGGATTTTGAAGCCGTCCGGTGCATTAAGTACACCGGCGGCTTTATTGTTTGTGGGAAAGTATGGAAATATATGGAAAAAGTGATTTCAATAGTGGGCGCAGGTGGCAAGACCACACTCGTTCATAAGCTTGCAAGGGAATATCACAGGAGTGGAAAAGGTGTGCTTGTCACAACGACAACGCACATGTATGTCGAAGCTGACACTGACCTATCCTGCGATTTTTTTGCGTTAAGGGATAAAATAATAAAAGATGGATATTGTATGGCGGGGCAGAAAATATCTGAACAGTCAAAGTCAAAGATGTGCGGACTGCCGTATGATTTGCTTGATAAACTGATTAAAGACATGCCACAGGCGTTAGATTATGTTATAATCGAAGCAGATGGGGCAAAGCACCATTCCCTCAAATATCCGGCAGCGGATGAGCCGGTCATATATCCGCTCACCACAGATGTTATCATAGTGCTTGGCACGTGGGAAAAGGGCAAGCTGTGTAAAGACGTTGTGTTCAGATATGAGCTTATGCAAAACGAGCTAGGAATGGCAGAGGATGTAGTGGTTGATGATTCGGTTATAGATACGCTGCGGCAGGTCTATGTCAGAAAGCTGCGCGATAGCGGGTTTGAAGGACGGGTATCGTGCGTTTTTGCGAATGAGCGTGGGGGCTGAATAGTTGAAAATATGGAAATAATAAGGTAACAGGGTAATTAATTATATGAGCATGAATCAGAGCAATAATCAAATAAAAAAGAAAAATTTGTTAATCATATGCCGTGGTGCAGGCGATCTTGCGACAGGCATCATCCACAGACTGCACCGTGCAGGACATCGGGTGATAGCGCTTGAGACAGACTATCCGGCAGCCATACGGCGTCAGGTGTCCTTTTGCGAGGCAGTGTATGATGGAAGCGCAGCTGTAGAGGGTCTGACAGCCAGACTTGTTCCTGCCTTGAATGATGCAGAGTCTGATACAGAGACATATTCAGGGATAAATGACACACCGGCAGCTCATATTGCATCGCAAAAGTGGAATAGCTCAGCTATCGAAGCTGTGCTTGAAGCCGGAGAGGTTCCGCTTCTCATAGACCCAACGGGTGAATCAGTTGCACTTTTAAAACCGGATGTTGTGGTAGATGCCATAATAGCAAAGAAAAATCTGGGCACCACAATAAATATGGCACCGCTTGTGATAGGAGTAGGTCCGGGCTTTACGGCAGGCAAGGACGTGCATCTGGTGATTGAGTCCATGCGTGGGCACAATCTGGCGCGCATCATTACCGATGGCATGGCACAGCCCAACACAGGTGTTCCGGGAAATATCGCCGGCTTCACAAGTGAGCGTGTGATTCACGCTCCGGCGGCAGGATATATTCATGACGTCAGAAAAATCGGAGACATCGTGCAAAAGGGCGATGAGATAGCGCGGATATATCCGGATAAAGAAAGCTATGACAATGCATTGTCTGAATATGTCCCTGTGAATGCTACAATTACAGGCATCATACGAGGCCTTATCCGTGAGGGTTATTATTTCAGGAAAGGCTTCAAGATAGCGGATATCGACCCGCGCGAGAGTGAGATAACAAATTGCTTTACAATCTCTGACAAGGCAAGGAGTATAGCAGGCAGTGTGCTTGAGGCGGTATCGGCATTTGAGCACGGCGTAAAGATTTATTAAATAATAAATGAGGGTAACTATTAAGGTGTTTTAGTGGTTCTGAATAGTTACAGTGAGGATAAATAGATTGACGCAGGAAAACGAATTAGATATCAATAATCAGAAACAAAATAAAGGAAAGCTCACACATTTTAATGAGGCAGGGGAAGCTCACATGGTGGATGTGCATGCAAAGGATGACACATACCGCGTGGCGAAAGCCTGTGGCACGATAAAGGTAAATGGCGCCGTATACAGGGCGGTATCTACGGGCACAGCTAAAAAGGGCGATGTGCTGGCAGTAGCGAGGATTGCGGGAATCATGGGCGCAAAGAACAATTCCATGCTCATTCCGCTCTGTCATGCTATTGCCATGACAAAGTGCGATGTTGAGTTTGAGCTGGATGAAAAAAACAGCAGTATCACGGCAATCTGCACGACAGCCTGTGTGGGAAAAACCGGTGTAGAGATGGAGGCCATGACAGGGGTCAGTGTGGCGCTTCTTACCATATATGATATGTGTAAGGCACTGGACCGTGGCATGGAAATCGGGCAGATACATCTGCTGGAAAAATCCGGTGGCAAGAGCGGACATTACGTTGCTGATCACAACTAACAATGTGACCGGCAACGATTACAGCTCATTTAAAATGCTGAGAAGTTAAAAATACACAATTAATCAAGGATAACAGGGTGATGTAATGTATACTGTAGGGATTATAACGATAAGCGATAAAGGCGCAGCGGGCCAAAGAGAGGATAAAAGCGGTCCGAAAATAAAGGAACTGCTTCCCAAAGATAAGTATGATGTGGTTTCATATAAAATCATACCGGATGAGAGGAAACAGATTGCAGACGAGCTTGTCAGGCTGTGTGATGATGTGAAATGCAATCTGGTGCTTACAACCGGAGGTACCGGTTTTTCACCGAGAGATATCACACCGGAAGCTACAATGGATATTGCAGAGCGTAATGCACCGGGCATCGCTGAGGCACTGAGAGCGTACAGCATGAGTCTTACACCTCGAGCCATGCTTGGCAGAGGAGCTTCAGTTATCAGGAAAAACACACTGATAGTCAATCTGCCCGGCAGTGTGAAGGCAGTGTCGGAGAGCATGGATTTTCTGATGGGAAATATAGAGCATGGACTTGATATTTTACTGCAGTATGACAGTGAGTGCGGCCGGTGACGGAAATGCACGGGGTATGGTTTAGGACAGTAACTATTTACAAAAATAATATTTGGAGTGTGGGATTATATGAAGCTTATGAAGACAACGGAGGCAGTCGGACAGGTGCTCTGCCACGATATCACACAGATTATCCCCGGAGTGAAAAAGGATGCAGTTTTTCGCAAGGGGCATATCATAACAAAAAAGAGGATATACCGGTGCTGCTTAGCGTTGGAAAAAGACCCATATATATATGGGAAAATGATGAGACCATGATGCACGAAAATGAGGCAGCAGAGGTGCTTTATCGTATGAGCGCATGTGGCACAAATAGCAATGAGACCAACGTCGAACGTCATTGTGAGGCCACAGAATCCGGCGCTTTTGGTGGTACCAAAAGTAAAATGCATCCATCCCCCTGTAAAGGAAGGCAAGATAGAGGTGATTGCTGACTGTGACGGACTGCTTAAGGTGGACAGCGAAAAGCTGAAAAAGGTCAACTCCTTTGGTGAAATGATGATAGCCACGAGGCACGGCAATACCACTGTGAAAAAGGGTGATAAGCTCGCCGGAACAAGAATCATACCGCTTGTCATAAAAAAGGATAAGCTAGAGGCGGCTTCGCACATATGCGATGACGGACCGATTCTTGATATAAAGCCGTTTGTGGTCAGAAAAGCAGCAATAATTACAACCGGAAACGAAGTGTACCATGGCAGGATACAGGATGCATTTACACCTGTTATAGAAAAAAAATAGCAGAGTTTGGCGCACAGATGATGTTTCATGAGGTGTTTGATGATGATGACCAAAAAATAACAGACGGATGCTTACGTGCAATAGAGGCAGGAGCGGAGATTGTATTCTGCACAGGTGGAATGAGCGTGGATCCTGATGATAAAACGCCGCTTGCCATCAAAAATACAGGCGCACGGATTGTGTCGTACGGTTCACCGGTGCTGCCGGGAGCCATGTTTTTGCTGTCGTACTATGATGCAGGTGACAGGCTGGTGCCGATATGTGGACTGCCCGGCTGTGCCATGTATAACAAGCGCACGATATTTGATATTGTATGGCCGAGGCTTATGGCGTGTGGTATGATTTTGGCAGATGAGCTTGCCGGACTTGGAGAAGGCGGACTCTGCCTGAATATTGCCAGGCAATAAATATACTTAGCGTAAAAGAGAAGTGCTTTGTATAGTCCGCGCAGCCACAAGGCTTGGAATTAAGCATTTTCGTCTGACAGGCGGTGAGCCGCTTTTGCATCCGCAGCTTGATGAAATGGTTTTACAAATCAAAAAGATACCGGGTGTCAGCAGCGTATCGCTTACTACAAATGCAGTACTGCTTGCGCAGCATGCAAAGTGGTTAAAGGAAGCAGGCATAGACAGCATAAATGTGAGCCTGGACACTATAGATGCGTCAGAATATGAACGCATCACAAAAAACCCGCTGCTTGAAAAAGTAGAGCATGGAATCGATGCCGCCATAGAGTGTGGAATAAGAGTGAAAATCAATGTGGTGCTCACACCGCAGACAGATGTGGTGGCGCTCACACGGTATGCTTCAAAAAAAGGCACAGATATCCGTTTTATAGAGATGATGCCGGTAGGTGAAGGGCATACCAACGGAGTCGAGCCGTATGAGAAGGTTATTGGCGCACTTTTAGAAGTATATGGAACTCCTTGACATATAGATACTGAAAATAGAGAAGAAATTAATTCGGGATATAAGAATGCGGATAACGGCCCGGCAGAGTATTACATTTTTCATGGACTTGATATCAGAGTAGGGCTGATTCAGGCAATCCATGGGAAGTTCTGCGATACCTGTAACCGCATACGTGTTACGGCTGACGGCAGGCTTATGCCATGCCTGGGAAGCAGCGTGACGATGGATTTAGTACCTGATTCATGCGAATTTACAGATGATTTGGAAAAAGATTTTGTAATAGTTCAGGCACTAAAGGCTGCCATAAAGGCAAAAGCCGGGGTGTCACAATTTTAATGATAATGCAGTGACATATACAAAAACTACAGAGACATCAATATAAGCAAAGAGAGAGAACTGAAAAGAGAGAGGTGTGCCACAGGCGGAGCTTGTTGCAGACTACGGCATCATGGGAGATGCACATGCCGGAAAGTGGCACAGGCAGGTCAGCCTGCTTTCCGCGGAGAAAATAGATGACTTCAGGGCAAGAGGGGCACAGATAGACAACGGTGCATTTGGCGAAAATTATATCAATTTGATTTCAAGAATTTACCGCTTGGAACACGCTTTTTGTATAGGAGATGCTATCCTGGAGATGACGCAGATAGGCAAGCAGTGCCATTCGCATTGTGCCATATACAAGAGGATGGGCGAGTGCATTATGCCAAAGGAGGGTGTGTTTGCGGTAGTCGTAAGAGGTGGTCAGATTCATGCCGGTGACGAGGTGAAGCTGATTCCGGCAAACATATATGCTTCGATAAAGGACAGACCGGCGGACAGCCGCTGTGAGCTTTTGACAGTCATAGAAGGAGCACATGCCGGTGAAAAGGCGCTTTATATAGATGGCAGAATAAGAGTGGCATACGGCAATGTGTGGGCAGATGAAATAGATGACAATGATAATTCCATTGTGATGTTCAGACAGCAGATAGGTAGCAGACCACGCCTCATAATCTGCGGAGGAGGTCATGTATCGGCGGCGCTTGTACGCATGGCATCGCTTTTGGCATTTGACATATGGGTGATAGAGGACAGACCTTTGTTTGCAGACAATGCAAAGCGCCAAGGCGCAGACCATGTAATTTGCGGCGATTATAAAAAAAAATCTCTCTCGCCAGGCTGGAGCCAAAGGCGGATGATTACTATGTATGCATGACAAGAGGTCATCGCTTTGATATGGAGTGTCTTACAGAGATTTTCAGAAAACCATACGCCTATGTGGGGATGATGGGCTCAAAGAAAAGAGCTGCCATAGTGAAAAAAGACCTTGAAGAATCGGGATTTTCACAGGAAATTATATCAGGATTACATTCTCCGATAGGTCTTGCAATAGGGGGACAGACACCGGAGGAAATTGCGCTTTCGGTGATAAGTGAGATAGTGGAAACAGATACACAGGCATCAGATGAGAAGTACATACTGTGTACCATCATAAAAAAGAACGGCAGTGCACCGCGCGGAGTTGGCACACAGATGCTTGTGAGCTCAGACAATCGGATCATCGGAACTATAGGCGGCGGTTGTGCGGAGGCAGAGGTTATAAGCCGCTGCAGGAGGCTGTTTCGCAATCAGGAGTTCAAATGTGAGCTGATTGATGTCAGCATGAATACTGACGATGCCGAGAAAGAGGGAATGGTGTGCGGAGGTAGCATTTCAGTGCTGCTGGAGCAGATCAGATGATGAAATTATCATATATTAATAAATCAAGATAAGCCGAATATGAATATTAATCACATGCATATTTAATTTAAATAAAGGAAAAGAAAGGTTAAAAAGTATGAGCTTAAGAATAGCGACAGGTACTGACGGATCAGTAAAGGAGTGCAAGGGCTTAAAGAGAAAATTTAAAGCATATGCAGGACTTGCGTTTGGACTTATCTTATAGCAGGACTTCTTGCGGGCTGTGGAAAAAAGGATACAGCAGATGCAGATGTCGATTTATCAATTTTTGCGGCAAAGAGCTTAAACGGTGTTATGGATGAAATTTGTGCAGCCTACACCAAGGCGCATCAAATGTAAACTTCCAGAACAACTATGACAGCTCCGGAACTCTGATGGCACAGATTAAAGAGGGTGCGAAGTGCAACATCTTTTTCTCAGGGTAAATAAATAATGGGACAGATTGATTTTTCACCGCT
>VOFF01000658.1_pt1 | contig 148000 bp, 203 predicted proteins | sample 5384061 | NCBI WGS metagenome assembly VOFF01 (sample SAMN12384725, study PRJNA508395) | human gut metagenome | isolation source: healthy gut E | host: Homo sapiens | reverse complement strand
TTCAATATTACACCTATAATAGCGTATTGTTTTGTCAGAACACCCTTCTAAATGCTTTGCAGTTAAAAAAACATATCTAGAAAGTCCATATTTGTTGTCTTCAAATAATCATATACAGTATTTTCGGAGAACCGTTTTGCCAACACCTCTTGTAGTTTCTGCATCTGCGATGTATTTATCTGCCATGTCATTGATGATGTCATAAATTTCTCTACCCATAAGAGCACACTCCTTTTTGAAGGAGTATATCGTAGAAAAATCAGCACATCAACAGAGCGTATTACTGAAAATTTCTTTATAACGGCCTTTGCAGATACACCATATCCACCAACTGTACTCCATCCTCATATATTGGATGGTCGTAATTATCTGTAAAGAAATTTGGTATGATATGCGAACGGACAAACCCACACTTTTCATAAAATGGTATTGTCAATGGGCTATCACCTGTTCCTACTTGTAGAATAGCGTTCTTTTAAAACGATAGCTGTTCTGATATTTCTCTGCTGTACCATGAAATTTAAGCTTAGAATCATTCCACAGGCTTTTTAACTCATCCAGATATTTTCCACGGAACACTTTCGAGATAACACCATATGGGAGAAAAAATTTTCCACCTGTCTCTTTCCATTTATTTTCATCATCTATTTTATTATTGAGAAAAAAAGCTGCGCCACAGCCTTGGCAGGCCATCGCGCAGCGATTTTGTTCAACTTGAATTTATCGATTTCTTTATTATCTAATCTGTTAGTAATCTATCCAACAGCATCTGCCTATTATTTATAAACATTTCTGTTACCTGGTAACTCTCTGTATCCTCATATTCGCACAGATGTATGCGTCCATTATCAAAACAATAGATATCTGCATCTGGTATTCCTAACAAAATTGGCGAATGCGTAACTATAATAAACTGTGCTCCCTCTTTTTTGCACATCTGTATATTTGCATCAACAATGTAAGCTGTCTCTGCGGCGATAATGCAGCTTCCGGCTCGTCAAAAAGATACAAGCCATTTGGATTCATATTGCTCTGTGCTAATGCGAGAAAACTCTCTCCATGTGATTTTTCATGATATTTAGCGGAAGGATGTGTAATATCTGCATATTCTTCTTCCTGCGTTTGCAACATTATAAAAGCTTTCTGCCCTAAGAAAATATCCCCACTTTTCCTTCCGATAGCCTTTGGCAATTCTTATCGCATCACACAACTCTGAATGTGTATCATGCGTAGAAAAAACATAATTCTTCGTTCCACCCTCAGGATTAAAACCATGTGCTACGGCAAGTGCTTCCAATAAAGTTGATTTACCGCTGCCATTTTCCCCTACAAAAAAAGTAATTGGTTTGTTAAAATCAAGTTTTTCAACTCCCTTAAAAGCCCTGATTCCCTTCAGATAACTATCCTTATCAATTTTATCCCAATCAAATATTACTCCTTGTATGAATTGATCATTCACCTAATCACCTCCTTGTAAAAAACACTTTCTAATCCCCATCTTCTTACCCTTTAGACAAGAAGCATTCTTCACCTTCAGTTCGGTCAATTTCGATTTGGTAAACCATCTATACAATACTTATTTGTCTTAAATGTCGCATGAAACAGATTACGCAAAAAAAGAAGTCATTTCTTCCCAATAACCGTAAACATTCGCTTCCTGCATCGGCGTATCGTATTCATCCAGTAAGATAATTACTTTTTTTTTCATATGCATGCTCCAAATATCTGCACAAATAATTAAGACTGTCACACGCGGTAATATCATCCATTTCCGCCATCTCTGTCAGAATGTGCCGGTATGCCATTTTTTCGGATTCCATAAGTTTTTCATTTTCGAGCAGATATTCAAAATCCTGATACAGACTTACAATCCGGGATTTGACCTGCTTTTTTGCATCAGATACATTATCCGCTTTTACCGATGCAAAACTGAGATATAAAACAGGATATGTGCCCTGAATCTGCCGGTACCCGGAATCTTTCCAGATATCAAGTCCTTCAAACAAATCTCCCCTGTCTGCATATTTATTGGAAAAAAAGCAGTTGAGCATACTCATATTAAGGGTTTTGCCAAAACGTCTTGGACGTGTGATCAGCGTAACATCATCCCTGTAGTTCCACCACTGCCGTATGAAATCTGTCTTATCAATGTAAAAGCACTGACTTTCTCTTAATGTTGCAAAATCCTGTTTGCCAATTCCAACCTGTTTTTGCATAGTTCTACCCACTTTCCACTGTTTTGTGCTTTTCATTATTTTTATTTATCATAGCAGATAACGTTTTAAAATGCCACCTTCTCCAGATGTTTTCATTTCTAAATGCGTCTGTAAGTATGGAGGACAAAACTTAACAGATCCCAAAGCAATTCTAAAAAATATAAAAAATTTTCCTTTACAGTTATTCAATTTTAATACTATAATACAAGGGATTATAAAATAGTAAAGAGGCCTGCCATCATGCAGAACATAAAAACGATTGCCGGAACTTTCACGATAGGCACTTATGAAATTCCAAAACAATATGTATGTGCAAAAACACCCACAATTACACAAAAAAATGATATCTGTGAGATCGTAACCTACGATCAGCAGATTACCGTAAATGGACATAACTATGCTCCGGTACTGCATCAAAACTGTATGCAGCCGGAGCAGATTACATTATATCCACTTGTAATCCGGCAGGAACACGCGACACTGACCGTGTCCGACCGTTATCATACCGGACATTGGAAATCCGGGGACGACACACAGATTTCCGACTGGCGTCCAAAGCTTAAGCGCCGGGGATGTGTGCCATGTACCAATTGCGGAAGGTGTTAGCACTTTTTATATTTTATTCCAGCCAAAGTGTAACCGCAGATTTATTTTCACTTGGTCTGTAATATATTTTACGGTCTTTTATGCTAACTTCCATTTCCTGATGTGCATAAATTTGTCTGATATGATCTGGAGCATCTTCTGGAAGTTCTATTTCAATTACCTCCGGCAATTTTCCATCAAACACATGAATAACCACATACGCCTGCTTGTTTTTTCCTACCCGCAAAAGAGCCTGCCAGCCTTCCGGATGCCGTGCACTTTTGATCTTTGGCCCGTACCGGTAAGACTGTCCTTCTTTTATAATGTCTTTAATCTTTCCGTAAAAAGAAATTCCCTGCTCGATCAGATTCCATTTTTCCGGTGCAAGCTGTGTCACATCTCCTGATATACACATACGACCAAGAAACGTATTGGAAATAGAATAGGCAATTCTCTTCAGAGAATCATCCTGTCGAATTACAGCCCAGATCTGACTTTGTGTCGGATGGATAACCCGGTGCAGGTTTGCTGCTATAATCGGAATTTCTTCGCACTCATGTGCATCAGAAAAGGAAGCCATACTCATAACGGACATCATTTTCGGCTCCAACCGGTGTCCTCCGGACGCACAGTTTTCCAATACAATTCCCGGAACCTCTTCTTTTACTTTTTCGATAAATAAAACAGTGGCTTCCATATTTTTGCGAAGAGCTTCTCCTGGTGATTCCGCCCCGTCACAACCGATTCCGATGGTTTCATTATAGTCGATTTTCATATAGCCAAATCCATATTTTTTTAAAGTTCCAATCACTTTATCGGTAAGATACTCATCTACCCATGGATCCTGCATATCCCAGAAACGTCGGAAATATGTGGTTAATACCACATTATCTTTATGCAATAAATGTTCTGTAAGATGATATGCACGGGAGGGCACTTCCCACATTTTCAATCTCAAACCAGATTCCAGGTATCATTCCTTGCATCCTTTATTACCTGAACCGTCTTTTCCATTCCGTCCGGAAATAACTCGCTGGAAACTTCATAGTCACCCATTCCGATATCCCACGGAATTCCATTTTCTTTATACCAGCCACAATCTATGACAAAATATTTAAACCCTTTTGCCTTTGATTGCATCTACGATCTCGCATATATTTTCATGGGATGGATTTCCCCACGTTGTACAATACTCGTTAAACACAATCGGAAGATCCTGTTCGCTTTCCGGTGCTTTTAAAAAGCCTTCCCACCAGTCCGGCTGTTGTAAGCCTTCCGGTAAAAATGTCAAAAGAATCTGTCTGTGCTGTACTTACAATGGCTTCCGGGGTTGTAAAATTTTTTCCCGGTTCCACATGTTTCATCCAATGTCCCAATTCCCGGTCTGCCAGTCCTCCGCTCAATGCCAGTCCGTTATCTTTCCTGTAAACTTCCATCTGCCACGATGCCGGGTGAGCAATTTGTGCGCCCCAAAATATGTGGTTTTTGCGATCTTCAATCGCTGCGAATGGAAAAAAACGGTTTACCGGCATAGAACCTGCCTGACCAAAACGTTCACAGCGTACTGCATGTGGATCCCAGGCCGGTTCCAACTGTAAGTCTTCTACAGGGATAGTTTCATGCCTGCCTTCCTGACTCCATACACTGCGCACACGGTGCAGCCATAGCGTTCCATTTCCATCTCCCTGCATATAAGGGGATAACCCTCCAAGAGAAAAACTCTCAAACATTTCCAGACAACAATCTCTTTTTTACTTTGGTTTTCAAATGTACAGGATATCCGAACATATGGCATATTTTTCAGCCATACAAGATGGTGTATCAATCTATGCCCATCTTCATCCATCATTATGGTATTTACTTGAAGCTGCTCTCCAATGGATTCATCTGTCTGCTCAGAAAATTTTAATTTTCTCACACTTTCGCTGTTACGCATGGAACAGCCTCCTGCATACGCTTCGTTATAAATATCCCCTGTCAGTTTATATTGAATCAGTGATTCCATAAAACAATTATCTGTTATAATATTCTCCTGTGATACTTTTTCCGGTAACAGTTGAAATCCAACCTGCATACTGTCACGGTCAATCAGATATTTTGCCACCATATCGCCTAATTTGTATTCCTGCAAAACTTCCGGATGCATGATTTTCCTCCTTAGAAAACTCTAAAATTATCTTTTATCCTTTTACAGCACCAACCGTCATTCCTTTAATAAAGTATTTCTGTAAACTCAGAAACAGAATTGCTATCGGAAGAACCGAAATTACAATTGCCGCCATTGCTGTTGTATAATCACTACTCTGAGCAGAGAACAACGACTGAATCGCCACGGTAAGCGTCTTTAATTCTTTTTTGCTGACATATAAACTTGCAAGTAAGTAATCATTCCAGATCTGGAATGCCTGCATAATAATAAGTGTTGCCATCGCCGGTTTTAAAAGCGGAAGTACTACCGAAAAATATGTCCGAAATACAGAACATCCGTCAATTCTTGCTGCTTCTTCCAGTTCCAAAGGTACCGTTGACATAAAACTGGTCATCAGAAATACTCCAAAGGAAACTCCGGTTGCCACATACATAAATATAATTCCAAATCTTGTATTTGTAAGATGTAATTTATAACCAATGGTATAAATCGGAAGGAATAACGCCTGATATGGAATTAAAATACCAATGACAAAATAAATATAGGCAAACTTAAAAAACTTCTTCTTACATCTCGCTATTGCCCATGCAGTCGTGCCACATAACAAAGCAAGAATCACAACACTGATTGCCGTATACAAAAATGTATTTGAAAAAGTTGTTGCCAGATCAAGCTTCTTAAATGCATTCACATAATTCTCAAAATTTAATTTCTCCGGTAATGAAAGCGGGCTGTTCAAATATAATTCTTTTTTTGTTTTGAAAGAATAATTTATAATGATCAGAATTGGTGCCAGAAATACAACCAGAGCAATAGTCATAATAACCTGTATGATTGCTGTGGTCTTAGTATATGGCTGATGATCTCTGTTTTTCTTCTTTGTTTTTTCTTCTTTTCATCATGCCTGCACCTCCTTACTCCTCAGTCCCTTCACCTGAACAAACGCAACAAGCAATAACACAATAACAAGCGTTACTGACATCGCACAGCCATATCCGTACTGTCTGCCATTAATTGCCGTTGTATATGTCTGATAGATCATAGATGTCGAAGCTCTTCCCGGGCCTCCTTTGGTAGAAGATACCAACAGATCATATACTTTTAAGGAACCGGTGGTAATTCCGACAACACAAATAGTAATTGATGGTGCCAGCATTGGTATTGTCACATTGAAAAATCTTTTTACAGGACGGCACCATCTACTTTTGCAGCCTCATATAATTCTGCCGGCACAGACTGTAAACCTGCAAGATAGATAAGCATCCAATATCCAATCCACTGCCAGTTATTTGCAATTAACAATCCACTTAAAACTGTTTCCTTTTTACCGAAAAGTAAAAAGTTAATGTTTGTTCCTAAAAGATCATTAAACGCCGGCAATACATTGGAAAACATTTTAAGCCACACAAATCCGACAATTACGGCACTGATTAAACACGGAATAAAAAATACGGTTCGATAAATTTTCTGTGCCTTAATTCCACTATCCAGTGCAACTGCAAATAATAAAGCGACTACATTCTGGATAATTGTATTGCCAATGGTAAATTTAATTGTAAACCACCATGCATTCCAGAAGTCAGAATCTTTCATTAAATCTATATAATTCTGAAAACCGACAAATGTTTTTTCTGCCGACATTCCATCCCAGTTTGTCAGTGAATACCGAATTGCCAGAATAAGCGGTATAATCGATCCAATTGTAAATATAATAATCCCGGGAAGTACCAGACACATATATTGTCTTGCCATTTTGGATTCCATAGAATACTTTTTCTTTTTCATTGATACACACATCCTTTCCAAAAATAAGAGGGAAGAGGTTCACCTCTTCCCTCCTTCATTTCTAGTTTGCAGAACTTGCTTTTACTCTTTCATCCGATGCTTTTAAGCACTCTTCAAAAGTTTCATCACCCTGCAACCAGGCTGCAATATCTTTAGCATTTTCTTCCTGAAAACCGCCCCATACCAACTGGTTGTTTCCTAATGTTACATCTACAATTCTTCCTTCATTGGCATACTTGTCAATGTCTTCCTGACTTGGATTATCAAATGTCGGTGTAACATCTTTGAGCATAGAAGCTGTTTTCGTGTAATCCAGAATCTGTACTGCCAGATCCTTATCGCTTGTCAGCACATCCAGCACTTTATTGATCGCATCCTGATGTTCTGACTGGGCACTCGTCATAATTGTAATATTTGGCTCAAAAATTAATTTGGAGTCTCCGGTCTGATTTGGGAATGGGAAAATTCCAAAATCAAAATTCTCATCAATATCCAGGAAATTCTGAATTGACCATGAACCTGATACCTTCATTGCAGCCTCACCCTGCACCATTTTTTTGCATCACAATCAGTCTGCTCTGTTGAAAATGTCTCTGGAAACGTATTATCATAAATTAATTTATTATACTGATAAGCTGTCTGAGCCTCTTTACTGTCAGAAAAAGAAGTCTCTCCATTACGGAATTTATCACCCCAGTTTTCATCTTTATTAAACACATCATTCATCATAAACTGCATAGTCACATTTCAATTGACCACGTATCTACCATATGACTTGCAAATGGTGTAATTCCCTTTGCTTTACAATCATCAATAATTTTCTGGAGATCTTCCTGTGTTTCGGGAACACTCCATCCATTGTCTTTGAACATTTGTTTGTTGTAATATACTCCCTGATACATTGCATTGTATACGAGTCCATATGTTTTTCCGTCCACTGTCACATTTTCCCGTGCTGCATCAAGTCCGCGATCCAGATATTTCTCGTCTATTTCCCCGAGAACTCCTTTCGGTGCATATGTAGAAACATCCTGTGCTTTTCCAATCATAATGTCTGGAAGTCCGGACTGCATATACTGTTGCATCTTTGGCTGGAAATCATTCCCCCAGTCAACACATTCCCACTCCAGCTTTATTTCCGGATATTTCTTTTCAAGTGCTGCATCAATAAATTCCTCAATTCCGGCATCTGTTGTTGATTGACCGGCCAATACAGACAATGTAACCTTCTTACCTGAAGATCCTTTGCTGCTTCCCTGACTGTCCTGCGTATTTTCTCCGGAACCACAGCCTGTTACCAGTCCCATAGCTAATGCCCCAACCATCAAAATACTGATTACCCTCTTCTTCATTTTGTTTCCTCCTTTTATTTATCACGTTTTTGATAGGTACATTATAAAAAATAAAAAGAAGGTATGATTAGGACTTTTTGTATTTTTCACTTGTACATCTTTGCAATTTTATTCACAGCTCTGTTCTCTGTGATCATCAGCGTACTTTAACACATCTTTCAGTGAAATTTTTTTATCTAACCACAACAACTGCTGTTCTGCCACCTTTTTTTCTGAAAAGTCCAGGTTAATTGTTCATTCCCAGTGGTTACATCAATTACTTCATTTTTTGCTTCATACGATTGAATATCGGATTGAATTTTATTCTGACTGTTGTCTGTAACCCCTTCTATCAAAGAAGATGTTTGCGTAAAATCAGCAATTTCCTGTGCCAGTTTCTGGTCACTTAACAGCCGGTTAAAATCTGATCAATTGTATCCTCCTGTTCTGTTTTTGCACTTTTCATAAATGTCATATTAGTTTCTTTAATTAATTTTGCATCTCCCGTCTGATTTGGAAATGGAAAAATTCCAAAATCAATATCTTTTCCATATTGACTCGAAAACTGCATAGACCATGAGCCGGTAAGATACATTGCAGCTTCTCCCCTGACAAATCTGCTATCACATTCAAACTGATCGATTTGAAATGCGTCCTCCCATGTATGGTTCAAAATAAACTGGTTATTTTTTAAAACAATTTCGTACCTCTGCGTTGCCCTCATAATTTTGATTTCCCTTACGAAACTGATCTCCCCAATCCGGAATTTTACCAAAAATTTCATTCATCATATACTGCATGGTCATATTCGCTGCCTCCCATGATTCCTGAAAATGAGAAGCAAACGGCACAATACCTTTTTCTCCAGACTCGCAACAATATCTTCTAACTCTTCTCTTGTCGTGGGCGGTGTCAGTTTGTTTTTTCAAAAATATCTTTATTATAGATTACCCCCTGATACCATGCATTGTAAGGAATTCCATATACTGCCCCATTAACTGTTACTTCCTTCAGCGCATCCTTTTTTGATTTTTCCCAGATAAGCATCTGAAATCTTCGCAAGATTTCCCGTCCTTGCATATATCTGTACATCCTGTGCTTTTCCAATCATAATATCCGGAATTTCGCCTGCTGCAATCCGGCTTTTCATCTGTGTATTAAACTGATCCCCCAGTCAACGCACTCCCACTCCAGATAAACCTGCGGAAAATTTTTCTCCATCCACTCGTCAATCATATCTTCCACTCCGGCATCTGATGTTGATTGTCCAGCTAATACAGATATTACTATCGTATTTTTTTTCTGTTTCGCTGTTATTTTCTTTGTAAAAAGCACATCCTGTTAACGACAACAGTAATACCGCACTCAGTAAGTATGCCAGCCATCTTTTCATGCTCCTTTTTCCCCCTGTAGTTCCGCACGGTAATTTCTTGGATTCATTCCTGTGCTCTTTTTAAACACTCTGCTGAAATAAGTGTAATCATCATATCCAACCATAAAAGCAACATCCGCCAGACTGATTTCCGAATTTTTCATATATTCTTTTGCCTTTTCTATCCGCTTATTAGTAATATATAAAATAAGGCTTTCTCCCATTTCCTGACTAAACATTTTTGACAGATAAGAACTGTCTACGTGATATTTATTTGCCAGTGCAGATAATGACATTTCCTCCGCATAATGCTCCTGTATCCATTCTACAACTAATTGAACGATTGATTTCATGGATTTTGTTTCTGTCTCTGCTTTTGGAGGAATTAAATAAATAATCGCATCTTCTATATTTCTTTGCATTTCGTCATAATTTAAGGTTTCTATTGTCTTATCTACTGCCTCCACCACATTTTCTGCATCTGCAACCAATACTTTTCCATGCTCCTGAAATGTGTAATTTAAAATAATATCAAAAATCTGTTTTACCGTCTGCTTTATCCAGATAACTCCACTGTTGTTCCTGACAGTGACACAAACCTGTCATTTCCAACACAATCTTTTTTAATTTTCTGTTGATTTCCACATCCCAATGCATTTTTTAATTGTTTGTCAATCTCAACAGAAACATGCTGATTCCATTTTTCCGCCTGTTCATCAGAAAAAGTTACAATTTCATCTTTATAAACATAACTTCTCGTCATAAACATACTTATTCTTATCTACATAAGCCATAGAAAGACTTTCCATGGCATAAAAATGCGGTCCAACACAAATCGTCATACAGGTATGGTATTTTGCAGAAGCCTTTACCCGTAGTTTTTCTGAAAGCTGCAAAATCCCTGTCTCACTTTTTTGAGTCAAAATTATATATTCATTCATACGATAAATATTATTAAAAATAATATCGTCTTCCTGAAAAAATCTGTCGAATCATATTTTTTTTATATCATACGATAACTGCCCATAATTTCCCTCGTATGCGGTTATGAGATCTGACAGATTATGAATTTTGCCCAGTATCAGACGTACTCCCTGCATTTTTACAGAACTTCTTTCTCCTGCAAAAGTATTATTCCATTTTTCTGTTTTGTGAATCAACTGGCTGTATTCTCTGTCCTGCATGATGGAAGATGCTTTTAATAATTCCGTCTGCTGACTTTCATTTGCACTGATTTTTTCCAAAGCTTTTACTATCGCACGAATTAAATCAATTTTTTTGAAATCGGCTTAATCAGATAATTCATTGTGCCTGACAGAAAGGAATTTTTAACATAATCAAAATCATCATATCCACTAATCACAAAACTAATAGTTTCTGGATATTTGTCTTTTACCCTCTGTAACAGCTCCACCCCACTTAGAAAAGGCATGTTAATATCGGTAATAAAAATATCCGGGTGATAATTTTCTATCTTTTCCCACGCATCTTCCCCGTCTGCTGCCGGTTCTAAAAACTCTAAATTGTATGTTTCCCACGGAATCATACTGCGCATCTTTTCTCTCGTCCAATACTCATCATCTGCAAATAAAACCTTATATGTCTTTTTTCTTCATTGCTGCTGTCCTCCCCACTATCCGGTAAAATCATAAACACCTTTGTCCCTTCTCCCAATGTACTTTCCAAATACATTCCATATGTGTTGCCATATAACATTTTTAATCTGGCATTAATATTATGCAGGCCAATAGAATTTCCCTTTTCCACAAAATCAAGTTCATTCTTACTTAAACTTTCATTTATTGCAGATGTATCCATTCCGATCCCATTATCTTCTATACAAATAACCAGATCCATCTGTTTGCGTTTTATCTGAATTCCAATCTTCTTTTTCCCCCTTTTATTACGCAGACCATGATTAATGGCATTCTCCACGATCGGTTGCAGCGAAAGTCGTGGCAGTTTACTTTTTAATGTCGTTTCATCCACATCAAATGTATACTGAATGTTATCATGCATTCGCATATCCATAACATAGGTATAATTTTTCAAATGGGCAATCTCATGTTCCACAGTAGAAAATGGATTTTTCATGTTTAAACTATAACGAAATATCAGTGCCAGTGACTGGCTCATGTGACTGACCTCCGGACAGTTTCGAATTTCTGCAATACTTGCCATTGTGTCCAGTGTATTATATAAAAAATGTGGATTAACCTGTGCCTGTAATGCTTTGTACTCTGCCCGATTTAAAAGTTGCTTGGCCTGATATTCTTTTTTGCTTTAATTCCTCCATCTGATCCAGCATCTCATTAAATTTTTGGGCCAGCTCTCCTATCTCATCTTTTTTACTATTTTTGCGCGAAGCTGAACATTACCATTTCCGATTTTCTGAATTGTATTCATTAATAATTCCAGAGGTCTTGTCAATCCGCTCGATATGAAGCCTGTTATAATCATTGAAACGAAAATCATCAATAAAGCTATTGTCAGCAAATTAATGGTTAAATTTCTCTGATTTTGCCTTAATGCTTTTTGCGGCATCATGAATATGCCGTTAAATTATAATGTTGCTGATCAATACAGAAAAATTCCTGTTTTGAATCCGTTTCATTTTCCGCCTTTTCCCCACATGCAATAGATTTTTGCAAAGCATTATATTCTTTTTGTCTGTTCGTCATCCAGATCACCCAATGTATCAATCGGCCGATCCCCGGTTGGCTGTAACCACATGAATGCCGTGCGGTCTATTCTGTATTTATCCATAATTTTTTCAAGATTCTTTGTATCTACATCACACACCACGTATCCGATTTTATCCTCAAGATTACTTTCATGGTACAGTTTCATAACAAAACGTAATATATTTTTCTTCCTGTATTCATTATAATAGCTGGATACCAGCATTACGGGATTATCTGACTCCACATATTTTTTCACAATTTCAGCATTTGTATATTCCGGATCTGAATATATATCCGAAACATAATTATGTTTTGGTGTAACCGCTCTTCGATAAGTGCTGATGACCTGATGATCCATTGTATACAAATAGAAAGAGACCACATCATCCCCTGTCTCAAATTCATCGGTCGCTATGTCATATGCTTTTCTGTAAAATTTCGATTGCAATTCCTTAATTGTTTCTTTTTTTTCTCAAGCTTTGCAATAATTCATCATCCATATAAATTTCTATTAAATTATTTTCTATCCCCTTAATCAATCCATAGATTTCATTTTGCATGCTCTGCATAGATTGTTCACTTTCTTCTTTTGCCTGCTCATATATTAATTTTTGAAGAAAGATTTTGAAATAAACATGTTTGTATAATAAGAGCTGTTAAAACACACCCCAACACCATAATAAAAATTTTTTGTGCGTAATTTCATGTTCTTCCCCCGTTATTCCGCTGATTATTTTATTATATCATGCTGTAGATTGCTGTACTTGGATTTATTTGTAATGTGAGTTGGACAAATTTGTGTAACTTAATGCCATTTTACAAAAAATAGCGGAAGAATATTGTTTTAAGTATTCTTCCGCCAGTTATAATTATTCTACAACAACTTCTTATTTTTTCTTTCCTGCTCCATTTTCCTGGTAAAAATCAAATAGAATATCACATTCAATACGATTCCAAAACTGGTGGCCACCGGAGCTGCCAGTCCGATTTTTGTAAGGCTTGCATGCGGCTGTATACTCATAACATCGGCAAGCGGCAGTCTTACCAGCAAGGTCTGGACCAGTCCCTGTTTATTGACAAACGCACACAATGCCAGAAAGGACATCTGCGTTAAAAACTCCTGAAGCGCAAGTGGCAGTCCGACTTTCAGGAACCGCTTACACTGCCCGTTGATTCTGAAATCCTTCTTTTGAATGCCAAATTTTAAATCCTTCTTTTTTAACAGTACAATCGCAAGAACCACGCTCACTGCCTGCGCTGCAACAGTTGCAATTGCCGCTCCTGCCGCATCGAGATGAAATCCTGCGGTGCCTGCATCAAAACTGCGAGTTGTTTTGCAAAGAAAACCATCACAACAAACAACGCTGCAGAAATAATTGCAAATACCGTGATCGCTCCTCCAAGTAATTCACCGATCTGACCGGTACTCTTTTCTCCGATATATCTTGCGATCAACACAGTGATTCCCATTGCAAGCTGTGTGATTACAAATGTGACAAGATTTAAGATCTGGCTTCACGTGGATACCGCTGACAAGCCTGCCGTTGAACCAAATCTTCCTACCACAAGCAGATCCACGGCTCCATATGCTGCCTGTAATACAAGTGCACCGAGAATTGGAATCATAAACGGAATCAGTTTCTTTAAAATACTGCCCTGTGTAAAATCTGATTTTTCTTTATTCATCGTAACGTCTCCTGCTCATAACCTCATATAATTTTTCGATTGTTTCAATCATGTGATCCGCATCCTCATCGGAAATATCCGCAAATTCCAGACTCAGTTCGCTAAAACACTGGTCTACATATTTGTCCACCAGGTCTTTGCCCGCTGCGGTAATGCTGATAAACACGACTCTGCCATCTTCCTTCGTGGTTTTCTTTTCGATAAATCCGAGCTTCTCCATATCTTTGATGGTTTTTTTGTCACGCTTGGTCTTGGAAGACCCAGTTCGTCACTGATGTCACTGACTCTCACACTGTTTTTGCTGCATTCCAACGCCCGTATTGTATCAAGATAGTGTATATGGGAGGACGTTACTCCGTTGGGTAACTTCGGAAGCATATCTCTTACACGCTTTGCGAGGTAGCATGCATCCATGACTTCCTTGATTTTATCTCCTGTCATTTTGAATACCTCTTTTTAGTTGTTTACTTTATATAATTACATAAAGTAATTATATATACAAACTATTGTATTCATCTTTAGGAATTTTGTAAATAACAGAAATAAATATGAAAGACACTATTGAAATTTTTCCCAACAAAAAAATACTATAGATAATACATTTTAATTATAATTACAAGAAGGAAAATATATCTATGGTTTCCGTAAAACATTATGATGAGTGCTATTTTGTTGATTATGATTCCTATGAGGATCTGAACTTATACGAAGTCGGTTGTCAGAACTGTATTCCCAACTACAGCTTTGGTCCCATTATCCGTAATAATTACGTATTGCACTACATTCTTAACGGATGTGGGAAGCTTTATGTCGATGAAAAAATTCCCGGTTTCATCCGGACAGGCATTCGTTACACAACCGCATATTCCTGTATACTATAAAGCTGATGCATCCGACCCATGGAATTATATCTGGATTCACTTTAACGGACAAAAAACCATAGATTTTTTAAATCAGGCAGGTATCACACGAAATACACCTGTTTTTTTTATTCCCGAGAACTCTTCTTCTGCCCTTCATGATTGTATTACAGAAATTCTTCACAACCATGAGCAGGAATATGCCTGTATTGGAAATCTCTATCGCATGTTTCAGATTATGGCAGACTCCAGTTCCAACAAACCTCAACCGGTTTCATATGATAACCAGATGACATACATACACAACTGTATCAACTATATTAAAAAGAAGTATGCAGAACCCATTCATATACAGGATATTGCAGAATATTGTGGACTTGACCGCTCTTATTTAAGCAAACTTTTTAAATCAGCCACCAATTATACACCACAGGAATATCTGATCTACGTTCGAATAAACAAAGCAAAAAAAGCTATTAAAAAATAATGAACTATCGATTCAGAATGTTGCATATTCCGTTGGTTATCCTGATCCATTTGCATTTTCCAAAATATTTTAAAAACAAGTCGGAGTATCCCCTTCTCTTTATCGCCATCAGCATTTGGAATCATAGAAGAACTAATCGTCTCATGTCTTGCCCCTAAAAACTATCTATAACATAAAAACCTATCGCACAACAGCGATAGGTTTTTATGTTTCAAAGTTACTCTTCCTGCAAATAAAATACTTCTGAACTATAATCTGTTCCAGACGGACATAGTGTTTTCTTCTCTATCACCATTCCGGTATACATCAGTTCATCCCCGCCATATTTTTATTTGATTTTTTCCTTCAATACGGTATTGTTTTTTTCTGCATCCAGCCCTTTCAAATACAAACGTTTCCATCATGCTCATTGGGTTGTGCCAGCAAACGGTAATATCCAACCAATGCTTTTTTTTATCTTCCGAGACAACCATCCACGCACTTTCATTCCCCTTAAAAGGGCTTAACAGACGATAGAATGTTCCATGCTGAATAAGTAATCTGTGTTTTTTTACTAAACGCTACCTGCTCACGAACACATTTCTTTTCGTCTTCTGTCAGCTGGTTTAAATCAAGTTCATATCCAAAAGTTCCAAACATTGCCACATTTGCCCGCGTATTCAATGGCGTTGATCTTCCAACCTGCTGATTCGAATTTCTGACACATGTGCCCCCATACTTGACAATGGATATACGTAAGATGTCCCATATTGAATTTTTATGCGTTCCATGGCATCTGTATCATCACTGGTCCATGTCTGAGGTGCATAATAAAGCATACCAGGATCAAACCGCGCCCCTCCGCTGGAGCAGGATTCAAATAATATTTTCGGGAACTTTTCTATCAACCGCTCATATAAACGATATACGCCAAGAATATACTGATGATAAACTTTTTCCCTGCTCTTCTGGAGATTTTTCATTGGAATAGCATTCCGTAATATAGCGGTTCATATCCCATTTTATATAAGAAATTGCCGCACCGGAAAGCAATTTCTCTATCAGGTCATAAACGTAATCTACGACCTCCGGTCTGGAAAAATCCAGGACATATTGATTTCGGCTAGGAGAGGGAGTACGTCCCGGTGCACACAAAATCCAATCCGGATGTTTCCTGTATAAATCAGAATCTTTATTTACCATCTCCGGTTCAAACCACAGACCAAATTTCATTCCCATTTTCTCGATTTTTTCAGCCAGACCTTCTATCCCGTCTGGGAGTTTTTCAAAATCAGTCACATACCAGTCACCCAGACCGGACTTATCATCCTTTCTTGAGCCAAACCATCCGTCGTCCAGAACAAATAATTCCAATCCCAATTGTTGACCCGCATGGGCAATTTCTAAAATACTGTCCTCTGTAAAATCCACACCGGTTGCTTCCCAGTTATTAATTAAAAGCGGTCTTGGCCGATCCCTCCAGTATCCTCTCACCAGACGGGTACGGTACAATTTATGATAAACCTGGCTCATGCCATTGAGCCCTTCCGTAGAATACACAATAACTGCTTCCGGACTCTGAAAAGTTTCTTGCGCAGACAGCTTCCAGTCAAACCCTTCCGGATGAATACCAAGTTGTACCCTTGCCATATTACAAGTATCTACATTCACCTGTTCCAGATGATTGCCACTGTATACAAGACTAAATCCCAATGCCTCCCCGGTATCTTCGGTTGTTTCGGGACGTTTTAAAGCAAGAAACGGATTATACTCTGCGCTGCTGATTCCTCTGCGGCTGCCACTTGCCTGAATACCATGGCTCAACATCCTTGTACTGACATGTCGTTCCTGGCCCATGCACCGGTCAGACTGATCATTTCGTACTGGGAATCCGGTAAATCAATACTGGCACTGAGTACCCGTTCCAGATAAACAGCCTCTGTTCCACCATTTACAAATTTTACGTTTCTTGCGATTGCCGGATAATCACGGAATATGGTATAAGATAAAATACATACAAGACCTGTCATTTCATCACATAACTGAATTTCTACAGTTTCTGCTTGCTCATCATTATCTTCCACATACGTAGCCGGTAAGCCATCCAGCGCATTTTTTTTCCCCGCATAAACAGTATATCCCTGATATTTTAAATGCACTACATGGCTTCCATCGCTCTGTCTCACAGAAAATGCAGGCTCTCGAAAATCGCCCGTTCCCGTACATGGATACTCCATCCGTGTATATTGTGGACTCATAAAATAATCATTTTCTTTTTGTATATACTGCCAATGAACGGAGTCCACCTTCCAAAAAGATAGGAAAAATCATCTTTATGACCGATTCTTTTTCCAAAATACAGGTTAGACAATTCTCCGTTATCCATGATTTGGATAATATAACTGATCCAGCGGTTAAAAATATGTATTTCCTGTGTTCTTTCCGAAAAAACAATTGCCACTATAATTTTCCTCCTGATGTTGCGATACCTTCAATAAACTGCTTCTGGAAAATAATATAAATCAGCATCATCGGCCATACAGCAAGCACTGCTGCAGCCATAAGCTGTGGATAGTTAACCGAATAAGCACTGGATATTTTTGCCAGAGCAGATGATAACGTTGCTGATTCCGCCGTTGAATTTACAATTAATGGCCACATCAGGTCTTTAAACGAAAACAGTGCCGTAAAAATTCCAAGTGCAACTAATCCGGACTTTGTAAGCGGAAACATAATTTTCCAGAATGTCTGCCAGATATTGCATCCATCCAGTCTTGCAGACTCTTCCAGTTCCTTTGGCAATCCCATAAAAAACTGCCGCATTAAAAATGTTCCAAATGCACTAACCAAACCTGGAAATACCAACGCAAATACCGTATTTTTCATTCCCATTTTATCCACCATAAGATACTGCGGAATGACAAAAAAAAATCTGCGCAGGAACCATCATCTGAAATAAAACCAGTCCAAACAGAATATTTTTCTTCCCGGAAAATCTAATCTCGCAAATGCATAAGCCGCCATTGCACTAAACACAACCGCACACAACACACGCAAGATCATCATTACAAATGTATTAAAATACAAGCGGATAAAATCATTCTGCTGTATTACAGTTTTATAGTTCTCCCACTGTAACACTTTCGGGAAAAAAATAAATGGATTCATGGAGGTTGATTCAGATACGGTTTTTAATGATGTCAGTACCATCCACAAAAATGGCAAAATCATAATACACGCTCCGAGAATCAGCACAATATGTAAAATAATAATCGATATTCATTGTTTTCTCTGCATAACATTCTCCTTTACATATAATTAACCCATTTTTTCTGTAATTTTGTCTGAATAACAGTTATGATCATTATAATCAGCAATAACAACATAACAATAGCTGAACCATATCCTTTATCTGAGTATTTAAACGAATTATTGTAGAACAGATACACAAGAGAAACCGTACTGTTATAGGAAGGGCTGGTCACATCAATCAACATGTAAATTACATCAAATACCTGCATTGCCGTAATAATACTTGTAACTAATACAAAAAACAATGTTGGAGAAATCAGTGGCACTGTAATGGCAAAAAACTGTCTTACTTTGCTTGCTCCGTCTATATTTGATGCTTCGTAGTAATCTTTTGGAATTTCCTGCAGACCAGCAAGTAAAAGTACCATACTGTAACCTACTGTGCTCCATATTCCAATGACCACAATGGAAAACATGGCAACTTTCGGATTATCAATCCAGTTCACACCATGTAATCCCAGTTTTTCAAGAAAATGGTTAATTAAACCATATTTGTAGTTATACAACCATTTCCAAACCATCGTAACTGCTGCCGGTGCTGCCACCATTGGAATGAAATAAATTGTCCGGTAAATCCCTTTTCCCCTGATTTTTCCATTCAATACAACTGCAAGAAGAAGCGCAATAATTACCGTAATCGGAACAACCATACAGGTATACACCAGCGTATTCCGGACCGCGCACCACACCTGTGGATCGTGGATCAGACGGTTATAATTATCCAGGCCGACAAATTTATTGCCATTCCCAAATGCCCCACTTTTGAAGAAACTCAGATAAAACGTCTGAATAATCGGGATTATATTTAAAACAATCAGACCTATAATGGTCGGTGCAACCATAAACCAGCCCCATCGCCATTCATTCCATGTTTTTTGCTTAATTTACTCTTCATACTCATACCTCTGTGTCAGTGTAAAAATGTGACAGACATTGCTGCCACATTTTTACTCCGCATTTTTATTCTTCAGCCAATGCCTCATTCATCATTTCTGCGGTCTTTTTTACATGCTGTTTCAACATCATCATTTCCGGCATATGCATTTTTCAACAGCTCATATGCTTTATCTTCCCATTTACTTGTCTGATTGGAATATGGACGGATCTGTGCATAATCAACCATATCAATATAACATTTGGTATTAAACATAGAGTACGCATTTGCAAACTTGTCTGCGGTTCCATCATATGCAGAAATTGCGACTCCAAGTTCTGCCTGTCTTTCCTGTCCCTCTTTACTGCTCAGATACTCTACCCATCTCCATGCTTCGTCCGGATGCTTCGTTGATGCTGCAATAGCATTTCCAAGTCCATTGAAAATAGAAGCCCGGGTTCCATCATTTGCAGAAGGAAGAACTGCACAGTCAAAATTCTCTTTCATAAAATCTGTGGACGCAAATCCGGATAAATTCCATGATCCAAATAATCCCATTGCGCACAAACCATTCTGAATCGCCTCTGCCCTTGCCTGATCATCATAAATTGCAGGAGAAAGTCCTTCTTTTTACATAGCTGAAATATTCTTCAATTCCCTCTATAGTCGCTTTCTCATCATATCCGGATTTCTTGTCATCTGTAATGATCTCCCCTCCATTCTGATATACAAAATTGTAATATCCTTCCTGATTATGAAGACCTGCACAGAATCCATACTGGGAACCATCATCTTTTGTCAGTTTTTTGGCTGCATCTTTTAATGTATCCCATGTCCAGGTTTCGTCCGGATAAGAAATACCTGCTTCATCAAATAACGTCTTATTATACCAGAGAGCAATGGTATCGTAATCTTTTTGGAATGGCATACTGTTTTCCATCAATATTATAAATATCATCAAGCTGCTGTGGATAATTTTCCAGATCAACTTTATCGCTCTTTTCAATGTAATCTGTTAAATCGAGAAGCTGTCCATTGGATCCATAGTAATAAATATTATTGGAATGCATCCAGAACGTATCCGGAAGCGACCCACCTGTTCCTGCTGCTTCAAGCGCAGTCCAATAATCATCCCATCCATTTACCTGAATATCAATCTTAATATCCGGATTCTCTTTTTCGAATTCATCTGCCATCGTCTGGATCAGTTTTGCCTGTTTTTAATCCCAGCATGCATAACTAATCGTTACTGGTTCTCCTTTTCCCCCTTCAGAATTGTCTGCCTGAGAAGATGTATTTGTGTTGCCACATCCTGCCATCATTCCAGCCAACATGGTAGCGCAAATCACTGCACTGACTAATTTTTTTCTCATATTTTTTCCTCCTACCTTACATTTTTTGTGTGTTTGTTTGTAATGTTATGTTAACGCTTTTTGTAAATGATTCAAATGTAATGTTGTGGTGTGTGCATGGAAAAATGTGTGATTTGATGTTTGAATAAATTCCAGTTATGCTCCGGTATCATATATCATTTAAAAGCCCCGGTTCATCACGAATATCACATTATTTTTTGGCCTTTTGCATCGCAAACTGGTTGTATATTGGGAGATAGTTTCCTGTCATTAACAGAAAACCGGTTACCATCCACAGGTTTCTGTAAACAGTAACCGGTAAAAAAATTTCTCACCTATTTTTTTCGGTTTTTATTTCCATACTTCTTCCGCGATTTCCTTCACAAGTGCAAGTTTTGCCCACTGCTGCTCTTCGGTCAGCTTGTTTCCGATCTCACAGGATGCAAATCCACACTGCGGACTCAGGCACAGACGCTCCAGCGGAATATACTTTGCTGCTTCATGAATTCTTGCGATCACCTTATCCTTATCTTCCAGTTCTGGCTTTTTTTGGTTGTGATCAGACCAAGTACAACTTTCTTGTCCGGAGACACCTTTGCAAGCGGTGCAACACCACCGGATCTTTCATCGTCATACTCCAAAAGCAGTGCATCCACATGCTCCTGCGCAAACACGTAATCTGCCACGGAGTCGTATGGGCCGCTGGTAAAGAATGTAGAGTGATAATTTCCACGGCAGATGTGGGAAGTGATCACCATATCCTCCGGTCTGTTTTCGAGTGCAAGGTTATTCACCTTTAAGAGCCGAGCCTTTACCTCTTCAATATCAACCCCGAGTGACTGGTATCTCTGCTTTGCGGCATCTCCGACAATTGCGCCCCAGGTGCAGTCATCCAGCTGCAGATTGCGGCATCCGGCTGCATAAAACTGTTTGATTACATCCTGATATGCCTTTCCGATATCCTCGATCAGTTCCTCATCGGTTGCATAAAACTTTCTTGTCTGCTCAATGTTCTGCGGAACGATCATCTGCTGATACATCTGTGCCGGTGCCGGAATCGTATATTTTGCAACGGTCTGCTCATCTTCGAACTGCTTTAAAAACTTAAAGTATTCTACAAACGGATGTACTTTTTGCTTTTACCTTTCCTACGAGATAAGTTGCTTCAAGATCTGCCATCTCTCCGTTAAACTGTACACCGCCGCCATCTTTCTCGTGGGCAATGCCTTCAAATCCCCACAAAAATCCAGATGCCAGAATTTTCTGCGGAACTCTCCATCGGTGATCGCATGGAAGCCTGCTGCTTTCTGCTTTGCAACGATTTCTGTCACGCACTCATCGGTGACGCGGTCAAGTTCTTCCTTTGTGATGGTTCCTTCCTCAAAAGCCTTCTTTGCAGCTTTTAATTTTTCCGGTCTTAAAAAACTTCCTACAAAATCATAACGAAATGGTGTCTTTAATGTGCTCATTTATCCGATAACCTCCTGTTTCTTTTTCTGGTTTTTGTCTGTTTGTTTTGCTGAGGTTATCCTACCATCTCAGAGTTTATTTGTATAATACCTTTCTTTGGCGGTTTGTCATAGTTTAAAGCTATACCTGTGTTTATTGTGTCAGGCACCAATTATCCGTCCATTTTCGCACAAGAGCGGATATATCCGGCATAATGGGATAGAACGGCGGCAACAGCTTCCGGGTCGCCCTCGCTTGCCTTAACGATTGTTTCATAGGGAAGTAGCTGGCTCATAGGACAAGCCCTCCAACTTTGCCCGTAGCTGCCGCAAAATCATCTGAATCCGCCGCCCGGTTGTGTTGCCTGCCCGTCCATATCTCTGCCCAATCTCTCTATGCGTCCATCGTTGGAAGTAGTATAGGAAAATGATTTCCTGTTCCATCTGTGATAGTGCGGACAGAGCTGTGGCAAGCTCTGGGCTTTCCAAAAGCACCATCTGACCACAGACGAAAAGCGGATAGCTGTTCATGGCAGCTTGCTCCGCAAAATACTTATCTATGGTACTGAATGGATAGTGCTTTTCTTCTATCAGATATTCAAGCGAGATTTCCCGCTTGCGGCGGCTGCGTATGCTCCGGGCTGCGTCTATGGCAGCATGACGAATGACGGTCTTGCAAAAAACATCGTGTGTATGCCGGATATGCTCTTGATACTTTTCGTGTTCGGTCATGGAAAATCCCCCTTTCTAAATAATGGCAGAGAGCGGCAGCATTTTGCGCTGTCGCCCTCTTGATTACCGAACAGCAAAGACGGGCGGGGCTGTCAACGGCGGCGCTTTTGCGCCGTTCATCTTGACCGTTGACAGGCTCGGCTGGGTTTGCTACAAATTCTATCTCTTTATGATTTGTCGGAAAAACTCCTTACCCAAACAAAAACTACAATCGCGGTTGCAATGAGTAATTCCGCAAGAATTACAGAAGCATTCCATATTTCAAAATAGAAATGCCCAATGAAATAGACCGCAAAAAAAATCAAATAAATTCCAATCGAATACATAATATTTTTGGAAATTTGAGTGCGTTTCTGTTCCCTAACTAACATCTGTTTCTGTTGTTGTTCCAGAATTTCTGTTTTAACCGATAATTCATCTATCTCTGATGGTTTTAACAGATAATCCACGGTAACGTCGAATACTTTGCTTAGTTCAACAATCTTTTCTACTTCGGGTATGACCTGCCCACTTTCCCATTTTGAAATAGATTGTCTTGAAACATTAAGCTGCTCAGCCAGTTGTTCCTGTGTTAATTCTCTACTTTTGCGTAGTGTTATAAGTTTTTCTGCGAACTCCATATGTGTTCCTCCTTTTGATTTTGTGTATAAATCTTATCAAAATACTCATTTGCACTCTAGCAAGTAAGCTATACAATTACATGACAAACGGTAGAGTTTAAGTGCTTTCTTGTATATCTTGATTGTCATTCTACTTTATATGCCTATTTTAGCATAGAAAAAACGTTTTCTCTATTACTCCATTATTTTACGGAATAGTGGGCTGTCTTTCTTTATTTTAGTTGTGTTACAAGGTTCTGGAATATGCCTTCACACAAGACAATGTGTACAGAGTTACAACCGGGTGTCTGGCAGAGAATAAGGGCTCCGAGAGGGTTATGCAGAAAAACGGGTTAATAAAAGAAGCCGAGCATATTGATTATGAATGGCACGATGGTAAAATGAAAACCCGCTTAGAATATCAATTATTAAAACATGAATGGGAGCAATTACAAAAAAACACTTTAATTTCCCCTTGCAAACCACACGTATTATGTTATAATACATTTAACAATTAAGTTAAATGTTAAGCGTAGGAGGGATAAGTTTGGGAATGCAGGATACGCTTCGCGCGCTTGCCGATCCAACAAGACGCGAAATCCTTAATCTGCTCAAGAAATCACGGCTGTCTGCGGGCGAGATCGGCGACCATTTTTCGATTTCCGGTGCGGCGGTTTCCCGGCACCTGTCCGTTTTGAAGGAGGCAGACCTGATCCGCGACGAGCGGGAAGGAAAATTCATCTATTATGAGCTCAACACCACCGTGCTTGAGGAGATCATGCTATGGATCACTGAATTAAAAGGAGGAAATGAATGATCAGACAACATAAAAAAATGATATTACTCACATCGATTGAGACGCTGCTCCCGATCCTTATCGGATTGCTTTTTGTGGAAGCAGCTTCCGGATTCCGTTGCAACCCATTGGAGTACAGGCAACGAACCGGACGGCTACTCATCCAAGGCTTTTGCAGTGTTCGGGCTTCCGGTGATCATGCTGATCCTGCATCTGGTATGCGTGATCGCAACGAACATTGATCCCAAGGCAAATAGCATCAACAAAAAAATATTCTTTTTTATTGTCCTGTGGATCTGCCCGGTATTTTCCATCATTGTATGCAGCACGGTTTATGGGTATAATTTAGGGTATCAGTTTGATATTGGTTTTTCTTTGTGGGCTGCTCATCGGAGTTTTATACTTGATATTAGGCAACTTCCTGCCGACGGTAAAGCCGAATTACACCATTGGCTTCCGCATTTCGTGGGCGCTGAATGATGCCGATAACTGGTATCACACGCACCGGTTCGGTGGAAAATGCATGGTGATCGGAGGGCTCCTTCTGATCGTCACCACGCCGTTCCAGAATATCTGGGTGCTTATGGCGCTCGCCATCCTCCCGTGCATTTTGCCGGTGATCTACTCCCAGTGTACTACAGCAAGGGGCAGTCACGGTAATACTTTTTATTATGTCAGACACCAATGGTTCAAATACATTTTAGGAGAATTGCTCGTTTATCACAAGATATTAGTAAATTTATAAGTTGCTATTAAATTTCATAGTATGAAAAGCCACGACCTGTACTCTGATTTGAGTATAAGCCGTGGCTCCTGTTCTTGCTGTCTTTTTTTCATAACCAGCCGATTTTCCCTCAGACATCTTTGCCTGAATATCAATGAGAAGGTAAAAGTCTCTTTATGAATTTTCTGATTTTTCAAATGGAAAATACAGGCAGATCCGATAAGACTCCTCCCCACATTCTTCTTCGCATCTGCCCTGCATTTGCTCCATCATGATTTCAATATTATGAACCCATTCCCGTTCCTCTATGATCCTGTTCTTTATTTGCCGCTGCATTCATAATGGAAAAGAAAAAACTCGTCCTGACAAATTCCCATATCCAACAGGATTTCTTTTGTCTTGTCTGCATACTTCAAAAGATTGGATAACAAATTATTCATAATGCGTCCGATATAATCATAACAAACACTTATCTTTACTTCCTCCCACTGTTTCCATCCCAGTGTAACCGTATAGCCATTTGTCTGCAATACATTGCACAATTCCGAACAGTAATCCTCCATTACAAAAGCTATGGATTCCGACTTTTCCATCTGTGGCTGCTGCCCTGAATTGATAAGAAAAAACTCAAATAGCTGATCTGAAAGATTTTTAATCTGAATCGCTTTTCCCACTGTTTTCTTTACATAAAGTTTCACCTTATCGTGTTCGGGTTCTCTTTTTTATAATTTCAAGATATGCCATTAATGCAGTCAATGGCGTCCGCAAATCATGTGCCATCCCCAGAACCAGTTTATTCTGTGCCTTTTTCATATTTCGTTCTTTTTCTTCCTTCTCCAAAAGAACTGTTTTCATATGCTCCAGACCGCGTGCCAGATCTGTCAGCTCATCCTCTCCTTTTATAGTAAAATCCACCGACCATAATCCATCTTCCAGTTTCGCTACTTCCCCACTCAATTGCCTGATGTACCGTACATATCCGCTTACACCAAACGCAAACACTCCAATCCAGACCAGCACACCACAAAGTGCCGCAGCCACATCTACCAGGATATAATACTTTCGCTCACGATTCACATATATAAATACATCTGCATTCCCATCTGTAAACGATACTTCTTGAAAATATTGCCATGTATAGTGTAATTGCTCTGATTTTGTACGATCCAAGGCAACCGGAAGTGTGTAATAATTATCGTAAAGCAGCATGCGCTTTCTTGAAATCGTAAAATACCCAATATGGTTTTCTTTTGCCCACTCCCGGATACGCTCCGTGTCGGAAGCCGCCAGATGATGTCTGGATACATATTCCTGAAACATTGCTATGGTTTCCTTAGAAACATTTCTTCGATACATAGAACTTTCAAAATACCGGTTTAATGCTCCATTTCCCATAAAAAATATAAGCAAAAACAACAGCAGTGCAAGAAAAAATCCCAACAGCAGAATTCCGATCATTTTTTCCATCAGATGTTTTCTTTTTCGTTTATTCAATGCGGTATCCTTTCCCCCACACCGTTTGTATAATTTGCGGTTTCTGCGGATTCTTTTCAATTTTCAGTCTCAATTTCCGAATATGAACCATAACGGTATTTGCAGAATTATTGAAAAACGGCTCCTGCCAGACGCTCTCATATATGTTTTGTACGGAAAAAATTTTTCCCCTGTATTTCAGCATTAATGATAAAATTTCATATTCTGTTTCCGTCAGGTAAATCTCCTCATCCCCTGAAAATACTTTATTTCCTGTAGTATTGATCTTCAGATCTCCTTTTTTATCCACACATTTTGTCCATTTTCTTTCATGTTTCCACAAGTATAAACCTGTTTTCGACGCAACAATACCTTTATCCTTGCCAGCAATTCTGCATAAGAAAATGGTTTCACCAGATAATCATCTGCCCCGGCTGTAAATCCGATAATTTTATCATTCTCACTGCTTTTTGCGGTCAAAAATAAAATCGGCACATAGGAAACCTTGCGTATTTGTTCACAGGTTTTGATGCCAGAAATCCCAGGCATCATAATGTCCAAAATAACAAGATCCGTATCCTCTGAAATCTGGTGCAGCCCATCCATTCCATTATCCGCTTCAATTACATGAAAACCCTCGTTTTCCAGCAATATCTTTACGCTTTCCCGGATATCTTCATCATCTTCAATAATCAAAATTGTTATTTCATCCATATTTTCTCCCATTTATCAAGCATTATTTAATTTATATAGTATTGTACCATATTTTTATAACATAATATCACTCTGTAAAAATGTTAAGATTTGTTAAGAAATATTAAGACTTATTTTAAAACATATATGCTATGATTAAGCTATCCGTTTAGGAAAACAAAAGAAAAGAGACCGTATAATGAAACAGAAAAAAAAGAAACGCAAAAGAAAAATTTTTCTACCATTATTTTTAATATTTTTCATCATCATCGGATTTTATTCCCATCAATCCTACGAAACAGCCATGCACGAACAACTCCCGGATTCTCTTATCGAGTTTGAGCAAAAATATCCGGAAGCAACCGATTTTGTAGAAAATTATCACAAATACAAAAACAAATCCTTTGACCTTGATGTGTCACACGAAGTAAGAAAAAGACAACATTCCTCTATTCATCCAGTGGGATAAGCGATGGGGGTACAAAACATATGGCAGCAATTTCCTTGGTGTCAATGGTTGTGGATCCAACTTCACTTTCTATGGTTATCTGCGGATTAACTGGAAAAGCAACGTGGAATCCTTATAAAGTGGCACAATTTTCGCAAAAACAGGGTTATTATATCAGTGGACAGGGCACTTCGTGGGATCTGATGACTGCAGGTGCAAAAAAGCTGGGCCTTACATCCACAGAGGGAACCATAAATAACGATTATATCCGGCAAAATCTTACCTCATCCACCCCGATGATCTGCTCCATGCTGCCCGGAGATTTTACTTATAGTGGACATTTCATTGTTCTCACCGGCATCGATTCCGAAGGACGCGTTGTCGTCAATGATCCCAACAGCCCCAAAAACAGCGAAAAACACTGGAATATGGATCGACTTTTGCCACAAATCCGGCATATCTGGAAATTTGAGGTGGAAAAAGCTGCATAATTCTTTTTCTATGCCTGTCTCGCCCGTTGTTTATTGTGTCAGGCACCAATTGTTTTCTGATTTTTGCTTCATAGAAAATATTTCCGAATTCAGGTACATCACTACCTCATTTTCCGGCATCAAGCAACTTCAAAATGCTCTGTGCCCGTTTCTTAAATACTTCGTTTTCCGATCCCTGGGCTATACCCGCAATGCGCACCATCTCATCCTCATACGGCATACAAAATTTAACCGCATCTGTTAAAAGCCGGTCAGACTCTAATGTGCTGTCTAATGCATGATCAAAGTCATACAACAGTGCCATGCCCACATTCTCTCCGGTATCCGTATTTCTAATCCAGCCAAAATTACCTGCATGCCGGTCTCCATTTCCGATTATCGCATCTATAATAAGCATTTGCGCTCCGGCTTTTCCAAACAGATCTATAATCGTCTGCTCATCAAAATCATCCGGATCAATTCTTCCCGACTGATCTGCCTGCTCAAGCATCACCTTTGGGGAGGTTATATTAGAAATTGCGATTCCTCCGTCTGTCTCATCTGCTCTTTCTACAGAAATTCCGCATTCCCTGCAAAGCTTAATACATTGCAGTTCCACGGAAATATCCCCATATTTGTAGAGCTTTCCGTCCTGTTTCCATTCCTTTGACAGTGCACCACCCACGTAGAGTGTCGGTGCCGCCTGTCCCGTAAATTCTTCGTTTCCGTCCCAGAATGGTTTGTAATACGGATCCAGTAACAGTCGCTGAAACTCAACGCTCTGGTCTCACGGTTAATGCGCATACGCGCTCCCTGTCCGAATGTGATGCCCTTTAATTTCCGTGCTATCGTGTTGGTACCTGAGGAATAGCGGTATTTCATCCATTTTGTGAAGGTGTGATTGTCTGCACCTTTTTGCTGCATCAGCCCCGGAAGAAGATTATAATTTAATGTTTTTTCATTCTCTATGTCGTAAACAGGTGTGTTTTTACACATTAGCATCATGGGATCACCCCTTTTATATAAATTCGATCGGTAATGCTACAAGATTTTCTCTTAAATATGTCTTTTTATCAATCAGACATAAAATAACTCCGAGACCTCTTTTTTTTATCACTTACCTTATCCAATACCTGATTCGTTGCTCCCATACTTGCTTTGGGATTGCCGGACATTTTAATCTCGACCGGATATAAGACTCCATCCTCCTCTATCACAAGATCAATTTCGTTTTCACCGGAAGCATTTCTGTCTTTCCCTCTGTAATAAAAAATGTTAAATCTGTAATCTTTGCCCTCGTTGGAATAGGATTTTAGAATTTCAGACACTACAAATGTCTCAAACATATTCCCTGCAACCGCTGAACATTTCAATGTATCGGCAGTAAGCCATCTGGTAAGATAACATGCCAGTCCGGTATCCCGGAAATAAAGTTTTGGTGTCTTTATTGCCCTTTTTAAGTGCGCTCGCACTATACGGCTGGAGCAGATATACAATTCCGGTTCTTTCCAAAATAGATATCCAGTTCTTAATTGTCGGCTCACTTACCCCGACGTCTCCTGCTATGTTGGAATAATTGAGAAGTTCACCTGTTCTTGCAGCAACTGCCGTCAGAAATTTGGTAAATGTAATACCATCTGCCGCCACCAGTTCATTAATATCCCTCTCCAGATAAGTTGCAACGTAAGAAGAATAATATTCTTGCCAGTCCCTGTCTATATCATAAAGCTCGGGATAAGATCCTTTGTGGATAATTTCCCATATATTGTCATATTTTACAATCTCTTTTTCACGTTCTTTGATATATGCATCGGTTGGGATAAAATGCCGGTTAAATTTTACACCATAAATCTCCCGCATGGATAATCCGGTAAGCTCTGAGATTGACACTCTTCCTGCCAACGATTCACTCATGCCTTTCATAAGTTCAAGTTTCTGAGAACCGGAAAGAATAAACATCCCTCGCTCATCCGATTCATCGACAATCTGCTTGATATCTTCCAGAATACTGCTTTCTTTTTTGAACCTCATCTATAAAAAGCGGCTGTGGATTGTTTAAAAAAAAACAATTTAGGTTCTTCCTTCGCCTGCATTCTTGTCAGCCTGTCATCAAAATTTGCCCGGTTAAAATCCTTGAATTCATGCTTTATAAGTGTTGATTTCCCGACCTGTCTGGCTCCTACCAGTAACATGCACTTGCTGGTAGACACTCTTTGTTTCAATATTGGCGTTATCGCTCTTTGTATATATGGCATAACAAACCTCCGGCTAATCTAAATTCTAATTTTATTATAGTCGTTAATATATACAAAATCAATAAAATTATACCGACTAATCTAAAGTTGCATTTTAGATTAGCCGGTATTTTTCAAGACACACAAGCTGTACATCCGGAATCCCGTTAAACACGCACGGTACAATGCCAACTTCCTCATCATGAATGTGGTTGTATATCGTTTCAATCCGGGCAAGATCCATTTGTTTTGCACTTCGGATATTTATCATAAAATATACTCCATCTGCTGCTCCTTGGTTTTCAGCCCCATCTTTTCATAAAATTTCTCCGCCGAGGTATTTCCCGCCCAGACATTGAGCGTTACTTCATAGCAGCCTAAACGCTTTGCCTCCTCTTTTTACATGCACAAACAACTGCTCTCCGATGTGCTGTCCTCTGGTACTTGCATCGACACACAGATCATCGATAAAAAGCGAGGTAAACGGCACCATATTGTTGGAAAATGGCTGCTCCCGCAACTGACAGAATGCATAGCCGAGACAGTTGTCATTCTCATCTGCTGCAACATAAATCGGTCTGGTATCATCCTTTATCATCTGGGAAAGTTCTTCGTTTGTGTATTTTGTGGTTCCCGGGATAAAAATATCCGGCCGGATATCTGCATGGATCTGAAGCACCTGCTCTAACAGTTCGATCAGTCTTGGGATGTCGTTTTCGCTTGCTCTTCGAATGTTCATCTGATTCTTCTCCTTCTGCCTGCGTTTTAAACTTTTTGCTCTTGTATAATTATAACTCACTTTTGCCATGCGAAAAAGGAGAAATCTCTTTATGTGTCTTTTCCTCGAAAATTAAAATAAAAATTAACACAAAAACAGCGGTACCATAAAGATTTTTCACCTTTCCTGATACCGCTGTTTCGAAGTTTCTTATCCGAAAACAAATATTTTTAATAATCCAGCAATCACGATAACAATTCCACCACAACAACAATGGAATAAATTTTCTTTGATTCCGGATCGTTTTTCATCCAAAAAAAAACTTGGTTCTGCTATGCTTTTTGATGATTTTATTGTCCTGTTAAGTGATATAATAATATGGTAAATTATTACAATGCAGTTATAAAAAGGACAATAAAAATGTTTTTTGCATACGGAGAAAAAAAGAGATTACATACCTCAAACAGAAAGATAAACGCCTCGCAGAAATTATCGATAAAATCGGAATGATTGAACGGGAAGTTGACACTGATTTATTTTCAGCCGTGATTCATCATATCATCGGTCAGCAGATTTCAACAAAAGCACAGGCAACAATCTGGAAAAGAATGAATGATCAGTATGGTATCATTAACGCAGATACCATACTGAGTGCCGGAGTTTCCAATTTACAGTCACTGGGAATTTCCTTCAGAAAGGCAGGGTATATTACTGATTTTGCCCAAAAAGTAAAGGACGGAACTTTTGATATTGACGGAATCTGGAAAAAATCGGACGAAGAAGCCATAAAAGAATTATCTTCTTTACAGGGAATTGGTGTCTGGACCGCGGAAATGATTCTGTTGTTTTGTATGCAGCGTCCAAATGTATTGAGTTTTGGTGATCTGGCAATCCAACGCGGCATGCGGATGGTTTATCACCACAGAAAAATTGACCGCAAACTGTTCGAAAAATACCGGCGGAGATTAAGTCCGTATTGCAGTGTGGCAAGCCTGTATTTCTGGGCTGTAGCCGGAGGTGCTATTCCTGGCATGAAGGATTTTGCCCCCAAAAAGCAAAAGAAACCGTAGGTATAAAAATACAATCAAGGATGACTGCACCAAATAATATGTAAATAGCCACGCAGTCAAAATATTTTACTGCGTGGCTTTTTGTGTGGAATTCTTATATAAAGAATCTTGATTTCTTAGGAAATGCATTCGATGGTGTTCTGTTCAATATTCTGAAATTATTTGTGTGAATCCCCATGAATCATTACCTATTTCACTTTTATTTTTGTAACATCCGAACAGGTACCCACATACGTTTTCCCATTATAAGATTTATATGCACGGACTTTATACTGACTGGCAGTCCCCTTTTTCAATTTGGAATCCTTATAGGAAAATGTTTTGTTATTTTTAATAGTAGCAATTTTATCATACTTTTTCGTTTTACTGTTATAACGGTAAATCTGATATCCGGTTACATTGCTGGTTTTATCCCATTTTAATGTGACTGCACAAGATTTTGTCTGCAGCCGGAGATTTTTTTACCTTCAGCGGATTTGTGCACTCTTCATGTGCGTCAGAAGCTTCTCCCCAGACGGTTTCCCCTTCTGCTTTTTATAAGATTTCACTTTAAATTTGTACGTTGTAGCTCCGCTCAATCCTGTAACTTTATAAGAAACTTCTGCTCCGCCTGCAATCGTTGCCACACTTTCGTATTTCTTTTCTGCTGTGTTATATTTATAAACCCGGTATCCGCTGGAACCTGATATTTTGCTCCATCCAAGTGTCACATATGTACTGCTGCGCTTTTGTGTTTTTACATCGGACACTTTTGCCGGCGGAACGGTGGCCGATACCACCGAAGAATAATTTCCATAATAATTTGTCCCACCGATGGTCCAAAAGCAGCGCACCCTGTACTGATAAGTCTTTCCGCTTGTCACATCGGTATCCGTAAAGCTTTTTCCACTCGTCTGCTTCATATAAACATATTTTTTCTGTTTTTCGTCATACCGGTACACGCGGTATCCGGTTACATCATCGGCAGCTTTGCCCCAGCTTAGTTTTACCGGGTCAAATGCATTCCCCACAGTTGCTTTCAATCCTCCGGTTTTTGCACTGGTGTCCTTGTACCAGAAATTTACGTCCAGATTTCCCGTATATCCACTCACTTTTGCAACGGATGAATACTGCCAGAATTCATAGTCATATGCTGTGTCTGCATAAGGTTCCCCTCTTTTTGCATTGCTCGTTGTCGTATTATTGTACCGCGCAATCCAGATGCCGCAATCCTCCAGGGAATCTGTATCAATATAGGATTTGATCCATGCATATGAAGCATAAACAACCGGCTGATATCCCGCATCGGAAATCGTATCTGCAAATGACTGGCAGACCGCTGTCTCTTTTGCTTTGGAGAGTTTTCCCCCTGTCAGGCGGTTGTGACTTCCTTTTTCCCTGTCTATAACAATCGGAAGGGTCACATCCCAGCCGTATTTATCTGCCAGATCCAGCACATATTCTGCTTCCTGTTTTGCCTCTTTTTCTGTCAGTGCCTGTGAAAATATGTACAGACCGACATTGATGTCGTTTTCAAGTGCCGCCTGAATATGGGAATCCGCAGCCGTGTCTTCGTAAATGCTTCCATCGGAAGTGTCCCTTGACGCTACACGGACAAATGCAAAATCTATTCCTGCATCATGTATTTTTTCCCAGTTAAGTGCTGTTGTTTTTTTATTTTTTGCCTGCCACCAGGAGACATCTATTCCGTTCAAAAGCTGCGCATCTTCATAGTCCGATTTGTGATAATAGGTAACACTTGTATAATCCACTTTCGAAGTAAAAGAACCATCCAGAAAATCCTGTGTATATCCGGAAGATGCCTTAGATGCCCCCAGCAGCCGTGGCATGGCATATGTGGACAACAATCCGTCCCTCTGCGTATCCACGTCTGAAATCTGTGTATCATCCATCTCTTCTTTGATGCTTTGTCCCATCACACCATCCATCTGTGTTTTTGGGTACCTCCGCCCTCAGCTGCTGTGGTGCAATCATACAGATTCCCGCCAGTATCATTCCTGCTGCTACAATTTTTTGCCTTTGTAAATCTCAATTTCTATATCTCCTGTTTGTACATTTATTTCATAAAAGTCATCACCATACCTATATTCTGCAAGCAAAAAGCATCACCATGATTTTCATTAACAGACCACCGATGATTGGTCTGATCCATTTTCGAATAATACGAAATGCCTGTAATGTGATCAGATAATCATACAGATGATATGCAAGCATAAAAATACTGCATGACGCGGCAATACTGCATCCAAAACCTGCTATAGAAAATAATAATCCAACTTCTATGTTCTGTGTCAGGTTCCATCCTGTATAATATCCGGCTGCCGCCAGGGTTTTACACAAAATAGATCCGGGCAATACATTTACCGCCGGAACAATATGATTGTAATATTGCTGGGAAGTGATCATTCCTCCTCCCACAAAAATTCCATCCGCTATGGTCATATATGCATCACCACCGCCAAAGGACATCCATGCAGACAAAATTCCCCTGCCGGAAAAACACATGATCTCATGGTTTACAAACCAGACGGGAACGACGAAAACTGCCGCAAATACAACCCATGTTCCAACATCCTTTGCAATTATACCCCAATTCTTCTCTCTTTTCCATCCGGTATCTGCTATATTACAGAAAATGCCATAACATCCAAGTATTCCCATCACAATATCAACCACAGGATGCCATCCGGACAGATCAAACGAAAACACTTGTACATGTGTCAACAGATAACTGCCAATAATGCCGGTAAGAATTATCAGATTCCTTTTTGCTGTAATTGCCTCTGGTGAAAAAAATGCTGAAAAATGCCAGTATCAGTACCTGCACCGAAGAAATAAAAAAAGACAGTACAAAAACCCCAAGCATTAAAAAAATCGCTTTCATCTTTCTGTGTTTTCCGTCTTTCCCGCAGTCTTTTAACATTTTTCTGATATAAGAAAACAACAGATACAAAATAAAAACAGAGACTCCTATGGAAATCATATTTACAACAGAAAGGATTTCTTCCTGAAATACAGACAACACCGCTACCAGAGCCACCGTCATCAACGCTCCCGGCAATGCCATCATGACAGCACCTGCGATCATTCCCCTGATTCCAAATTTGCGGCGCCCGATAGACGCTGCAATCTCTACCGGAAGTGCTCCCGGTGTAATACTTGCAACCACCACATCTTTGTCAATATTCTGTTTTTCGTCTATTCCCTGTCGATCTGCAATCTCTTTTTCAATAACTGGAATAAGTGCGCTTCCTCCGCCAAATCCAATACATCCGATCCAAAACATTGACCGGATAAACTGTCCTGCCTGACTCACACGGATTCTCGCAACAGACTTTTCAGTTGCTCCAATATATGATTCACACATGTTTCCACATCCATCTCCGCGGTATCTACGACAACATCTGCATGTTCCGGAATTTCATAAGGGCTTGTAATTCCTGTAAACTGCGCAATTTTTCCTTCCCGCGCAGCCTTATACAATCCTTTTACATCCCTCTTTTCACACTCTTCAATGGAAGTGCTGACATAAACTTCCCGAAAACCGTCTCCGATAATCTGTTTTGCATTCTCGCGATCATGCCGGTACGGAGAAATAAATGCGGTAATCACGATCAGGCCTGCATCATTCATCAGCTTTGCAACCTCTGCAATCCGCCGGATATTTTCTACCCGGTCCTCATCGGAAAAACCAAGATTGCTGTTTAAGCCCATCCGCACATTATCTCCATCCAAAAGCATCGTTTTTTTTCCCATCGCATACAGACGCTTCTCCAGTGCATTTGCTATCGTAGACTTTCCTGCACCGGACAATCCGCTCATCCAGATGGTAAAAAGCCTTCTGCTGCATCTGCTTTTCGCGCTTCTGCCTGTTAATCTCCATCATATGCCATGTGAGATTGTGTCTGCTGTCTGTTTTTTTCATCTCTTTGTATATTGAAACCCTCTGTCATCTGCCCAGTCCCTTTTATCGAAATAATTTTTTCCAGATCGTCCGAAACGGATGCTTTGCTTTGTCCCGGAACATCACAAATTCATTTGCCCTCTTTTCCAGCTGTCTGATTCTTTTTTTTTCCTGCTGGTTTATTTTCTGACGCTGAATTTCATTCGTTCTTCTGAGATCCATAGTAACTGCTGCAAAGAACTGAATAATTTCTTCCTGCATTTTTTCATTTTGCGGATTCCATTTCGGTAAATCTTTAACTTCATTCGAAAACAAAGGCTGTCCATCCCCGATATATTCCTCGGCTACCCGTTCATTTTCCTTCGCATACAATTCCAGAAACTGCTGCAATTCCTCTTTTGTTTTCAAGCATTTCTGTATTTTCTTCTTTTTTATGTAATCTTTTGAGATTTCCTTCAAAAATCTACGAAAATAAGAGATTTCTTTTTCTGTGAGAAATTCACTCTTATTGAGTATTCTCTTAATTTCCGTGGTATTTTTATCTAACCGGAGATTTTCACTTTCTTCCAATTCCTGAAATTCCTCTGTGACGTCCAATCCGATTTCATGCATAAAATCATGAATGATTGATCCGTCTTTCCAGCTCTTCGGAGAAAATCTCCTGACTATTAAATTATTTTTTCCTATGACTGCTGCAATCTCATCCAGTTTCTGTGCATATTGATAAATCTTTTTTTCTTTTTTCTCTGATGCAGCAAGATACTCTTCACATGTCATAACAGCGGCACTGGTAAATTTTTGTTTTACCTCCTGGTTCCATCGGGAAATCAGCAGTCCATCCTGTCTGCGCAGATATACAATTACCTTAATCTGATACTTCTGTTTATCCGCCTCCTTTTTTAATTCCTGAAGAAGTGATTTTTTTGAATAGCTTAACGCATGCCAGATGGATTCATCTGTCAGTATCACATGATCGTATGCCCCAAATGCGGTTCTGATCTGCTGTAACCCCTCTTCAAAATATTCCTTTTCCTTCGATTGGTTTCTGTTGCCGTCTGCATCCCACACTTTTGCAACCAGAAAGTGTGCATTTCTCCTCTTATTTGCTCTTGGATACACATGCAGTGAATCAGGAAAGCAATACCCATGTTTTTTTTTGCAGTACGTCTTTGTTTTCTTCTAAAAATCTCTGAATAGACGTTGTTGCTGTCTTTGTTGTTCCAATATGCAAACATAAGGTTTTCATGGCTTTATTCCTTTCCAATGTTTTATAATTGTTATAATATAAAATGTTCCTTGAATGAACCTTGAAAACATATCAATTTTTTTTTAACTTTTTTTTTTATTCATCCAAAAATAAAAATTATGATTGCAAGATTTCCAAGATTCGTTATAATAAATTCCAAATACAACAATAATTATTTTGATTTAGCAAAGGGGATTCCAATTGAAAATATTGATAATTGAAGACTCCGTCCGGCTTGCGGATACCATTGCAGAAGCTTTACAAAACGAAAACTATGCGGTAGATATCGCAAACGATGGACAGATCGGCTATGAGCATCTTGCCTCAACCGGCATTTATGATATGATTATTTTAGATCTCATGCTTCCGAAAATGAACGGTTATGAAGTTCTTTCTGCTCTGCGCAGGGATGGAGACAATGTTCCGGTACTCATTCTCTCCGCAAAAACAGAAATTGATGATAAGATACAGGGATTTACTACCGGTGCGGACGATTATATGACCAAACCATTTGAAATTCGTGAACTGCTCATGCGCATACAGGCGATCAGCAGACGCAGCAATCATCAGGATACTTCACACCCGGTCGTTGGAAATCTCTCCTATGATCCTGCTACCTGCGAAATCTGCAACACACAGACCCAAAAATCTGTCCAGGTATCCGGAAAAGAAATGCAATTACTGGAATTTTTTATGAATAACTGTAACCATGTCCTAGCAAAAAATCAGATTACCACAAAAATCTGGGGATTCGATTCCAATGCAGAATACAATAATGTAGAAGTATATGTTTCCTTCCTGCGACGAAAATTTCATCATCTGCAGGTCAATGTGACAATTCGCGCCATTCGCGGAGTCGGTTATATTATGGAGGTTTCCGATGATTAAATCTTTACAAAAGAGAATCAGTACACTTTTTATGTTCCTGCTTACCATCATCTGGCTTGTTATTTTACTGCTTTTTGTCAACAACTCCTACCGGAACAATCTAAGTGATCTCCAGCAAACCGTTCGTGCCGCTCTCCACTATACTACATGGGATGCATTTGTCATCTCTAATGGACAGACGTCTCCGTCCGAACTTGATCATATTTCCTATTGTCTTTTTTCTATTGATGAATCCAATGAAATGGATATCATGTTTGACACTTTTTCTGATGTCTCCGACAGTTATCTTTTAAAACAGGGAAAAGCTCTCATATCCAATAGTAAGAAATATGTATTTATCAGGCGTTATGTCTCTGTAAATCATCTTCGCGCCAAAAAAAGGACAATATTATGTTTTGATGCTCAGCGGAACACCTGCTTTAAAAAGCAACACTTCCGACGATCTCTCTGTTTTATTCTGGCAATTCTCGGTATTATTGTATTTACCATTTCCTCCAAAGCACTTTCCCGCTGGATGGTAAAACCGATTGAAAATACAATTTTATCCGAGAAAAAATTTATTTCCAATGCCAGTCATGAACTGAAAACCTCTTCTGAAGTAGGCAGGGACAATAAACATCTGTTGTATATTCAGCAGGAAACTTCCCGGATGATCTCTCTTGTCCAGAAAATGCTTACGCTCACACGGCTGGATGCTCCACAGATCCAGAATACCCATGCAGTTTTCCCTGTAGATGACGCACTGCTTGACATTATCTATCCAATGGAAAGTGTTGCTTTTGAAAAACATATTGCGCTTTCCATTGATGTTCAGGAACAAATGAAAATGGATGGAAACGAGAGTCAGATTCAAAATCTCGCTTCCATCCTGTTAAATAACGCATTAAGCTATACCCCGGAAAACGGAAGTATAGAAATTCACGCCCATATCCATAACCGTAAGTTTTATTTATCCGTGGAAAATACCGGCAATCCGATTCCGGAAGAAATCCGTGACCGCCTGTTTGAACGTTTTTTCCGTGCAGACGAAGCACGCGCGGATAACGGTCATTTTGGACTCGGTCTGTCCATTGCGCACTCTATTGTCACGAACCATTCCGGCAAAATTACCGTAGAACGGCAGGGGGGACAAAAATGTATTTTCCGTTATGCTGCCTGTGACTTTCCACAAATAATTCAGCGCACCTGATTGCCCACAATGCGGTAATAAATTTTTTGAAGTGATCCGGAATACCACATAATAGATAACCGCAAATGCAAGTACCGTTGTAACGAGACACCAGACAAACAACTGCCCGCTGTCCATAATCAACAGGGAAAGCACTCTGCGGATCAGTGGAAATGCCGCCACGACATGCAGTACTGCCACCACGATCGGCAGAAAGAACACCATGCGGATCTGCGTCTCGATCGCCGACTTCACCTCGACATTGCTCATGCCCACCTGTTCCATGATCCGGTATCGCTCCTTGTCCTCGTACCCCTCCGATACCTGTTTGTAGAAAATAATCATCACTGTCACTGCCAGAAAGACGGTGCCAAGGAAAATCCCAAGGAAGAAAAACCCTCCGTACAGTGCCAGCAGCTCCTTCCGGTTTACTGCCCTGCCGCGCACGCGCCGCCAGACAACGCCATATTTTTCCCCAGAGGAATAATTCTCCACGTTTCCGCTGCACGCGATCTTTTCTGTCTCCGTTCCGGTAATATTGATTCCAAGTACATTTTCATAGGCATACGCACTGACATTCTCTGTATTTGCTTGCTCAGCGATCGCCAGTTTCTGCAACTTCTGCAGCGTCTGCATATGATCCACAACGATATAATAAACCCCATCCATGAACGAAATAGCCCCTCCATTGCTGCGATTCTTACAGTATCCATTTTGCTGTACGGTAAACGTTTCTCCAAGAATCTGTATCTGATCTCCACGCAATGTTTTCGTAGACTGGAACCGTTTTTCCCGGAAGATAAGAATTTTTCCGGCTTCTACCTTTGGCACATCCGCCTCTGTCAGCGTGTGATCCATCCGAAGGAAATTATCCCGCGTCAAAAAATACAGGCTCGCATTTGTCGGTTTCTGCCCAATCGTAAGAGAATCTTTCTCCAACGTCATCGCAAAATTCAGATACGAATAACTCTCACTGTCCGTCACGTTTGTTCCCGTATCCTCTATAAACTGTATAATATCCGAACTCTGCTCCGATACATTTTCCTTCACCTCAGAATAGCCGGTCTGCACGTTGATCTCATATGGATAGAGTATGTTAATCTCATCATCAAAACCCACAAAAATACAGACCGTGGTAGACACCATGACCATCACCATCGTCGATAAAATACAGATGCTTGCCAGCCCCGCCGCATTCTGCTTCATCCGGTACATCATCGTCGATACCGCGATAAAATGCTTTTTTTTGTAATAAAATCCATGGGTTTTCCGCAGCAGCTTTAACACCGCAATACTGCCCGCCGTAAACAGCATATATGTTCCAGCGATCACCAGAAGCACTGCCACAAAAAAACAGGCTGATCACTTTCATTGGCTGCTCTGTCGTAATGGCAATTGCATATCCCGCAACGAGACATACTACTCTAAAATTGCCATAAGCCACTTCGTTTTCGGCTCCTTTTCCCCCACACTGCTGCCCCGCAAAAGTTCCACCGGATTTGCCAGTTTCATCTGCATCAGATTGTAAAAAGCGTCATCATATACAAAATACCAAACACCAGCACGGTATTTTTCACGGCAGACGGCGGAACGGAAAATTCGATCGTCACCTGAATCCCCAGAATCCGGTAAATCAGCATAAGTGCCAGTTTGGAAAACAAAATTCCAGCAACAATGCCTCCGACGATCGAGACAAACGCGGTAAACACCGTCTCAATGGCAAGCACTTTCGCAATATGCCTCTTTTCCATCCCGAGAATATTGTAAATTCCCATCTCTTTTTTACGCCTTTTACTGATAAAGCTGTTTGTATAAAAAATATAGATATACGAGAAAAACGCCTACCACAATCACACCAAACGACATGATTGTTGTAATATAATAGGCTCCGCACATTTTTTTTCAAGCCCGGCACTGTTGTTGATAAACATCATAATGTAAAAACATAAGCACCGTGATCATTCCCGCAACCATATAAGGAACATACAGTGATTTGTTATTTTTCAGGTTGTTTTTTGCCAGCCGTACATACAGATTATTCATAGTTCTCACCACCTGTCGTCAGAACGGTCAATGTTTCCGAAATCTTTGCATACAATTGTTCATTACTCATGCTTCCGCGGTACAATTGGTGGAAAACTTCCCCGTCCTTGATAAAAAGCACCCGGTTTGCATGGCTCGCCGCCTTGGTACTGTGCGTTACCATAAGAACCGTCTGCCCCTCCTTATTGATCTGCGAAAACAGCGTCAGCAGGCTGTCGGTTGCCTTGGAGTCCAAAGCTCCTGTCGGTTCATCCGCAAGGATCAGCTCCGGCTTTGTGATGATTGCCCGCGCCACCGCCGCACGCTGTTTTTGTCCACCGGACACCTCATACGGATACTTCTCCAGAATATCCACAATGCCAAGTTTCAACGCAATTGGATAAAGCCACTCATTCATCTGCTTATAAGGCACATTTGAGAGCACCAGCGGCAGGAAAATATTGTCCTTCAGCGAAAAATTGTCAAGCAGATGAAAATCCTGAAACACAAAGCCAAGATGCTCCCGCCGAAATGCTGCAATTTCTTTTTCCCGCACCGTCACAAGGTTTTTCCCGTTCAGCAGTACTTCTCCCTCCGTCGGACGGTCAAGCGCCGCCAGAATATTCAAAAGTGTTGTCTTGCCCGATCCGGACTCGCCCATGATCGCGACATACTCGCCTTCCTCTACCGAGAACTGGATGTTTCGCAGTGCCTGCACCTGATTGCCACCAAATCTCGTCGTATAAACTTTTTTCAGATTATGCACTTCTAAAATTGTCATGATTTTTACTCCTTATAAATCTGTCCTTTTTTCTACTGTTTTCATAAAAATAACTCTGTCCCTTTTTTTTACAATTTCAGAATAGCAAAAAACCGAAATGCAAGCCATTGATTTGTCTTACATTTCGGCTTTGTATCTTACATTTGTGTAAGATACCTGTTTTTACGTCCCGAGTATCCATGTTATTTGTCTCCCACGTCAAAACACTTAATCCCGGACATCCAAATTATTTCTTTCAAATACAATTGTCACATCCGTACCTTTTCCAATTTCGGATGTGATCATAATCCCATGCCCAAGCTTTTTGGTAATCTCCCGGCACAGATAAAGTCCGATTCCCGTCGAAGTTTTATCTGCCCGTCCGTTATACCAGGTATAACCTTTTTCAAAAATCCTTGGCAGATCCTCCTTCCGGATGCCGATTCCCTGATCAGAGATCACAAGTTCACAGGTATTGTCGGCTTCATTCCGGTTTATCTGTATTGTAACCGCGCGATTTTCGCCGCTGTACTTAATCGCATTGGACAAAATCTGCTCCACAACAAATTCCAGCCACTTTTCATCCGAGAGCACCATCTCCCGGCATTCCTCATAGTGAATGGCAATCTTTTTACGAATCATAATCAGCGCAAACCTCCGGATCGCAGTGCGCACCACCTGATCCGCTGAAACCATCTCAAGCACCAGATCATTCATACCGGAATTCATCCGCTGGTACTGAAGTGCCATATTGACATACTGGTTAATCCAGAATAATTCCTGCTGCATGTCATACAACACACTTTTTTCCATTCCCGCTGTTTCATCCGGATCTGTCTGTTTTTGTTCTTCCCTCTGCAAAAAGCAGACGCATCGCGGAGATCGGCGTTTTGATCTGATGCACCCACAGAGCATAATATTCTTCCATTTCCCGCTGCTGGTTCCTGTATGCTCCCTTTTCCTCCTGCCGCTTATTCTGCAGTTGTTCAAGCGCATCCATATACACTTCCTCCAGCGCATCCTCCGTATCTGAAAGTGTCTGCATGCCCTGCATATAATCCCGGATCTGCCTTTTTACTGTCCGCAGGCGATACCAGTACCGTATCCCGCAAAATACAGCGGACACCACAAGAAAAACAATTTCCAATCCCGCAAAATACCGGATATCTGCTGCGGATACGCCACAGAGGTAAAGCGTGAAAATATAGAAAATCATAATTCCTGCCACAAGTGCAAAACAGCCTTTGTATCTGTTTAAATACTGTTTGATGTATACCTTCAAGGTGTTCCCCTTTTCATGATCCATTTTTAATCTGATAACCGATCCCTTTTCGTGTTAAGATAAAATCCGCCAGCCCAATTGTTTCCAGTTTCCTTCGCAGCCGGTTCACATTGACCGACAATGTGTTTTCATCCACATACACATCACTTTCCCACAATGCCATCATCAGATTCTCCCTCGTTACAATTGCCCCCGGATTTTCAAGTAGCGTCTGCAAAATCTTCCGCTCATTTTTGCTTAACTCCAGTATCTGCTCTTCGTAGGTCAGTGTCCCATCCGACAGATTCAGCCACACCCCCTGATGCTCAAGCATATGGCTTTCCCCAGCAAATTCATAAGTCCGGCGCAGCATCGCCTGAATTTTCACCGTCAACACATTCAGATCAAAAGGTTTTGTGATGAAATCATCCCCTCCCATATTGATCGCCATCACCAGATTCATATTGTCATTCATCGAAGAGACAAATATCATCGGCAGCTTTGATACTTTCCGGATCTCCGTGCACCAGTAAAATCCATTGTGAAACGGAAGCCTTATATCCATCAGTACCAGATGCGGTTTCACCCGGGCAAATTCTTCCATCACACTATTAAAATCCGCTACTGCAAAGACTTCATAATTCCAGCTCTGTAAATGCTGCCGGATTGTTTTTGCAATCACTTCATCATCTTCCACAACTAATATCCGATACATATTTTTTTCCTTTCCTGTAAAACATTCCACTTATCCTTCCTTGACTTGCACCGTCTGCCCTTTCATGCTAAAATGAGCGCGTAAAAAGGAGTATAAATGCAAATGAAGGAGGAATTATCTATGAAACCATTGAACTGGGCAACCCTTGGCTGTGGTGTCATTGCAAACGAACTTGCCACTGCACTTGCCAGGCAAAACCGCCATCTGTATTCCGTCGCAAACCGCACACACGAAAAAGCAGTAGCATTCGCGGAAAAATACCAGATTTCCAAGGTATATGATCGCCTTGAAGATGTCTTTACCGATCCGGATGTAGACATTATCTACATCTCTACCCCACATAATACGCATATTCAATATCTGCGTCAAGCACTGGCAAACGGAAAGCATGTCCTCTGCGAAAAATCCATCACCTTAAATTCAAACGAACTGGATGAGGCCATTGCCCTTGCGGAAAAAAATCATGTCATTCTGGCGGAAGCCATGACCATTTTCCACATGCCGATCTACCGCAAACTTGCAGAGATCATAAGCTTCGGCACCCTTGGACCACTTCGTCTGATTCAGGTAAACTTCGGCAGCTATAAAGAATATGATATGAATAATCGCTTTTTTAACCGCAATCTGGCCGGAGGCGCTATGTTAGATATTGGCGTTTACGCCTTATCCCTGATCCGCTGGTTCTTTGTCGAAACTGCCGATCAGGTACTTTCACAGGTAAAATACGCACCAACCGGCGTGGATGAACAGGCAGGCATCCTTCTTATGAACCCAGCCGGCGAGATGGCAACCGTCACCTTATCGCTTCACGCAAAGCAGCCAAAGCGCGCAACCATCGCATTCGATAAGGGTTACATCGAGATCTTTGAATACCCAAGAGCTATGGAAGCAACCATTACTTACACCGGGGACGGACATAAAGAAACTATTTCCGCAGGAGAAACTGCAGATGCCTTAAGCTATGAAGTTGCTGACATGGAAGCCGCTGTATGCTCCGGCGATTTATCCACAATTGAATCACTTATGCATCTTAATTATTCACAGGATGTTATGCATATCATGACTGAAATTCGAAACAACTGGGGTATGAAATACCCGGAAGAAGAGTAATCTTACTTTAAACCAAAATTCGACTACACATTTAGTATAAATGTATGATTTTTCCTGTCAATCTGGTTTTTAAAACCACATCTATCCAACATGATAGTCCTTGATCCTCTCCCAGATGTGCGTATCGTACTGCGCTTCCGTGCTGCGCCGATCTTCTTTTAAAAGCTGGGCATAGATCAGATCAAGGATCAGCAGGATCGGAAATTGCGGGGAAATGACATTTCCGTATTCGAGGTTCTTTTTTACCGGTGCGAGCACGATCTCCTCATACGTCCGTTTTTCCCGCTCTGCGTTGGAGGAAGTCAGATATATGACCGCTGCCCCACGCGCTTTCGCCCGGTCAAGTGCATCAATGAGCTCGCGCGTCGCGCCGCTTAGGCTGATGCCGATCACGAGGCACGCGTTTGTGATACGCGCTTCATTCAATACCATCTGGTGCAGTTCCGTGATTGCCTCCGCATCCATGCCAAGCCGCAGCAACCGAAGTTGAAACTCCTGTGCCGCCAGCCCAGAACTGCCAAATCCATACAAAAAAATGCGCGTATGTTCCCCGATTAGCGGGACACATGTTTGATCTGTGGTTCGCGGATTAAGCTGTATGTTTTTTGCAGCAATTCCTCATACGAATACAGGACGTGGATGGTCTGTTCCTCCACATTCGGTCGCTCCGCGATCGAGGGCTGGTAGTTGTAAATAAACTCCCGGTATCCGCTGTAACCCATTTTCTTGGCAAAGCGTGACAGAGATGCTTCTGAAACATGTAGCATCTTTGCCATGCGTCCCGATGAAAAAAATCCATCTCTTTTTCATTCGAAATAAAAAAATCGGCGATTGTTTTCTCCACCACCGTAAACATCTCATAATTTGCTTGCTCGATCATCGGCACAACACTGCTTCCATAAGTCTGCATACGCGTTTTCTCCTTTTTCCTGCTTCCTCAGTTACTTGCGGAACATCAGAGTTTATGGTGCCCACGTCCAACGGGATATATAACTCTATGTCCATAACCCGATCTGTAATTTTATTTCATTATATCATATATTTTTGAAAGTTCTTTCAAAAGCACACACGATTTTTCTTTTTTTCCGTTTTTGGGGATTGTTCTTTCCATTTGCCCAAACCCTATGGATTTTTCCAATTTTGCATCCTATAATCAACTTAACAAATGCAGGAAACGCAATTTTAAGGAGGAGAACTACTATGCGTATTTATAAAACAAAAAACTATGACGAAATGAGCCGCAAGGCGGCCAACATTATCTCCGCACAGATAATCTTAAAACCGGAATCTGTGCTCGGACTTGCCACCGGTTCTTCACCGATCGGCACCTACAAGCAGCTGATCGAGTGGTACAACAAGGGCGATCTTGATTTTTCACAGATCCGCAGCATCAACCTTGACGAATACAAAGGCCTTCCTGCCGACAACGATCAGAGTTACGCTTACTTTATGCGCCACAACCTGTTTGACCACGTAAACATCAAATCCGTAAACACCTTTATTCCAAACGGCATGGAAGCTGATGTGGAAAAGGAATGCTCCCGCTACAATGCCATCATCCGCAGCATGGGCGGCATCGACTTACAGCTCCTTGGCATCGGCAACAACGGACATATCGGTTTTAACGAGCCATCGGATTCCTTTGCAAAGGAAACCCACTGCGTCGACCTGACCGAAAACACCATTCAAGCCAATGCACGTTTCTTTTCCTTCATTGAGGAAGTCCCGACACAGGCATATACGACCGGCATCAAAAACATTATGCAGGCACGGCACATCCTACTGATCGCAAGCGGTGAAGCCAAAGCCGATGCACTCTATGAGGCAGTTTACGGACCGATCACCCCGCATGTACCGGCATCAATCCTGCAGTTACACGACGAGGTTTCCGTCGTTGCCGATGAAGCTGCATTATCCCGCATCATCAAAGAAGGACTGATCTAGGAAAAGGAGTACGCCATGATCATAAAAAACGGACTGGTCTGGGAGGAGTCTGGCTCCTTTCGGAAAAAAGAACTGGTTGTTGATACAACGACACACCGCATCGCAGAAACCGCAGAAGACGATACGGTATTTGATGCCGAGGGGCTTTATGTGATCCCCGGTCTGGTGGATGTCCACATCCACGGGGCAAGAGGTCACGATTTCAGTGACGGAAATTCCAAAGGACTTGCCGAAATCGCACAATATCTGCATTCCTGCGGTGTGACTTCATTCTGCCCGACTTCCATGACCCTGCCGGAAGAACAGCTTACAGCTGCCTTTGCGACGATTAACGATGTGCCGGATGCTGCCGGATATGCCCACATCGCGGGCATCCACATGGAAGGTCCCATACCTCTCCCCCGGAAAAGAAAGGGGCGCAGAAAGCAAGCTATCTGCACGCGCCGGATGCCGCCATGTTCCGACGGCTCTCTGCTGCAAGCGGAAACAAGATCCGCATCATCACGATCGCCCCGGAACTGCCGGGTTCCGATGCGTTTATCCGGGAGTTCAAAGACACCGTTGCGATCTCACTCGGACACTCCACAGCATCGTATGAAATCGCAGAAAATGCCTTTGCCGCCGGTGCCAACCATGTCACCCATCTGTTCAACGCCATGCCGCCACTACACCACCGCGATCCTGGCATTATCGGCGCGGCAGCGGACTGTCCGCATGCGATGGCAGAGATCATCTGTGACGGCATCCACATCCACCCGTCGGTCATCCGCAATGCCTTCCGCATGTTTGGCAACGACCGCATGATTTTAATCAGCGATGCGATGCGTGCAACCGGTATGGAGGACGGCGAGTACGAACTCGGCGGACAGCCAGTAATCAAAAAAGGCCGCCTTGCGACCTTAAAAGACGGAACCATCGCAGGTTCCGCCACCAATTTGTTTGACTGTATGAAAAATGCGGTGCAGTTTGGCATTCCGCTCGGCGTGGCCGTCAAAGCCGCCACCTGCAATCCTGCAAAGAGCATCGAATGTTCACAGGAAATCGGCACCCTTGCCGTCGGGGCAAGAGCCGACATCCTGCTTTTAGATCAGGATCTGAATATTGTAAAGATCCTGTAATTATGCTTCTGTGCTCACCACGCCTTTCCATACAAAGGAAAACTGCATGGTTTTGTCCGTCTGCAACAGATATTCCGGATGCGTCTGCGCGCCCCAGCTGTCGTCGCCGCCGACACCCATCTGGGCTTTTGCCACACGGACAACCGTGTGTGTACCGGTGGCAGCTCATACGGATGCATCGCATTTTCTATCTCATGCGGCGTATACGGCAGTGCGGAAAAATACCATCGGACCTGTTTCTTCTGTCATTTCAAACAACATGCCATCTCCGGCACGGTTAGTCACACGCGCCCAGCGCACGCCACATTTTGCCCCACATTCCTGCGGAACCATATACCGCGCCACATTGTCTTTTACCTTATTGCTGTAGATGCCAAGTTTGGCTCCCTTACAACGGTCAGCATAGGTTTCCTGTTCGCCCAGTCCATACCACTGCAGTCGGTCGTAATCGGCATTAAATTTAAACAGTACGCCAAATTCCGGCATGTCGCCCAATTCTTTGACCGGATCATAACAGAGCGTGGTCTTTACCCTGCCATCCCCAAATACTTCATAGGACAACCGACATTCCGAAACCGGTGTGGTCGGCATAAAATAGCGGAACGAAACGGTAATGCTGTGTTCGTGTTCCGTGACTTCCGGCGTACTCGTCTCCTGCGGGCTTTTATGGCTGACATACAGACTGGCCGTTTTCCACTGTGCATAGCGCGCCGGCATGAGATTTCCACAGTCATTGTCCGTCGGTGCCCGCCAGAAGTTTGGTTTCGGGATCGCCTCGATCATCTCTTTTCCCGCATATTTGTAGGAAACCAGCCCACCGTTTAATACGGAAAACAGGACGGAAAAATGCGCACCCTCTACACCGATGTTGTGTGTGCTGTGGATCACTTTGATCTTGTCTGTGCATGTTTCTGCCTCACCCGCAACCGGATAGACATACTGCCCGAAAGCCACCTCATGCCCTGCCTTTGCCCAGACAGTGTCCGCTTTCAGATGGAAGGAGACGGTCACGGTGTATTCGCCTGCCTTTGTCTCTTTTGCAAACGGCAGTGGATAGGTCTGTTCCGAGAGCGGCTCCACAGCCGTCGGTAAGTCTGCCCGGCGGATCTCCTTTCCGTCTTTTTGCAACGGTCACAACACACGCAAAGCGGTCGGTGTTGACAAACAGGTTTTTATTTTTGACCGTTACGGACTCCGCAGTCACTTCCGCCGTGATGTTCTGGTAATTGAATTTGACTTCCTGCATTTTTGGTGACACATCGCGGTTTCCACCGTAGACAATACCGTTTCCACTAAAGTTATAGTCGGTTGGACGTTCGCCAAAATCCCCGCCGTATGCTTGAAACTCCTCGCCGTAGCGGTCTTTTTTTGTAGATCGACTGATCGATGTAATCCCAAATAAAGCCGCCCTGATACTTCGGTTCCGTGTCGGTCAGATCCGTATATTTGTGCATCGCACCACAGGAATTGCCCATTGCATGCGTGTACTCGCAGCAGATAAACGGCTTGCTCGAATCCTTTGCCAAAAATTCTTTGATGCTCTCCACCGATGGGTACATCTGACTTTCCATATCACTCGTATCGTTGTAACTTCTGTCGTGGAACAGCCCCTCGTAATGAACGAGACGGGTATCATCCAGACGGTGGAACAGACAGGACATTTCATAGATGTCCTTGCCGCCGTAAGACTCATTGCCACACGACCAGATCAGGATCGCCGGATGGTTTTTGTCACGCTGGTACATCGAATTGGCACGGTCAAGCATCATCGCAAGCCACTCCGGTTTGTTGTGCGGCACGATATAGGTATCGTCCTTCGTAAACTCTGCCACATCCCAGGAACCGTGCGATTCCAGATTTGTCTCATCAATCATGTAAATGCCATACTCATCACAGAGTTCATAAATCTTAGACGCATCCGGGTAATGGCAGGTACGGATCGCGTTGATGTTATTCTGCTTCATCGTGCGAAGATCCTTGCGCAGCTCTTCCTCCGACACATGCCGTCCGCTGACGGAACTGAATTCGTGGCGGTTCACGCCCTTAAACACGATCCGCTTTCCGTTTAATGTCATAATACCGTCCTTCATCTCAAACCGGCGGAACCCGACGCGCTGCGGGATCACTTCCTGTAAAGTTCCCGCGCCATCGCAGACTTCAACCGTAAGGTCATAAAGCTGCGGGTCTTCCGCGCTCCACAAAACAGGCCGCTCCACGTTCCAGGTCAGGATCTGTTCCCCTTCGGTAACAGCCGATTCGTCTTCCAGCACAGTCTGTCCGTCTTTTTTGAGGACGACTTTCACCTTGCCGCTTCCCCACATCTGTAAAGTCAGTGCCAGTTCGGCAGCGGTAAGTGCTGCATCCGGCAGTGCCCGCACCTTTACATCATAGGCATGTACTTCCGGCACAGTATACAGGTATACATCGCGGTAGATTCCGGAAAACCGGAAGAAATCCTGATCCTCGCACCAGCTGCTCGCTGTCCACTTAAACACCTGTACCGCCAGTTTGTTTTCCCCGTCTTTTACCGCATCGGTCAGTTCAAACTCAGACGGAGTAAACGAATCCTCGCTGTAACCGATGAATGTGCCGTTTAACCAGACTGCAAGTCCGCTCTCCGCGCCCTGAAACGAGACAAAGAGCCGCTTCCCCTGCATCTGCTTCGGCACGGTAAAATATTTGACATAGCTTGCCACCGGGTTAAACTGCTCCGGGATCTCGCCCGGATGGATGTCCTCATGGCCTTCCCACGGATACTGCACGTTAGCGTACTGCGGCACATCGTAACCCTCCATCTGGATATGAGCCGGAACCTTGATGTCATCCCAACCTACACAGCAGTAGTCTTCCTTCTCAAATCCGGCAACTACGTCGGCATAGTTTTTTGCATAGTGGAACTTCCACAGCCCGTTTAAACTGACGCGGTAGGAACTCTGTTTCTCTTCTGCCTCCTCTTTCGTCCGGTAATATATGTGGTCAGAATGCGCATCCATGCGCGCATCACGAAAATACTGAGGATCTTTTTACTTTCTTATAATCAAATGTATTCATAGGCATATACCCCTTTCCTGTTATGGTAAAAAATGCCCTCCAAAAAGGAAGGCATTTTTTACCATTTTTATTTAACCGCTCCGGTGATACCTTCTGCAAACTGCTTCTGTAATACGAAGAATACGATCATCGTCGGGATTGAGCAGAACAATACACCACACATGAGCATACCGTAATCCGTCTTGTATCCGGTAATCAGGTTGGCAATGAGCATTGGCATAGTCATCGCACGGTTATCGGACATGATTACCTTTGGCCATAAGTATGCATTCCATGCATTCATGAATGTGATAACAGCGGCTGCCGCATAGGTCGATTTCATCGTCGGGATAAACATCCGGAAGAAAATCTGTACCTCGCTTAATCCATCAATACGCGCAGCTTCGATGATGTCAACCGGAAATGCACGGGCATTCTGGCGGAACATCATGATCATAAACGGTGGATATGATCGGAAGCATAAAACCTACCGCTGTATTTAACAGCTTTGCCTTGGAGAACATCTTAAATAAAGGAACCATTGTTGCAACCTGTGGAACCATCATGGCAAGAAGCAGGATGGAAAACAGTCTGTCTTTCCATCTGTCATGATATACTTCAAAACCATAACCGGCGATGGAGCAGACCAAGAGACACAGCACCGTCGTAAGGATCGCATACAGGAACGAATTCCCGAGGGCTCTCCACAGTGGCTGCTGGGACATTAAGTTCTTAAAGTTCTCCATAAAGTGCGTACCCGGAAGCAGGCGACCACGGATACGTCCGTGGATGTATTCGTGGCTGCGGAAATCATCCAATACAGCGGGAATACGGAAATAAAGGACACGATCCCCAGAAAGATATACGTCGGGATCAATCTTCTCTGGATCATTGATTTGCTTTTCTGCTTAGTCACGCGTATCACCTACTTTCAAGTTGATAAATGCAAGGATCGCTACCATGATAAAGATCAAAAATGACATGGCTGCCGCATATCCAAAGTTTGGCACATTGATAAAACATGTGTTGTATACATAGTGTGACATGGTAATAGTCGTATTGGCAGGTCCACCCTTTGTCAGGTTGACGGACTCATCGAACAACTGCAACGTACCATTGATTGACATGATAAAGGTCATGATGATCGTCGGTTTTAACAGCGGTACGGTGATCCTCCAGAATGTTTTCCAGCCGTTTGCACCGTCGATCTTGGCGGCTTCGTATACGGAATACTCGATATTCTGTAAACCAGCCAGATAAAAAACCATGTTATAACCAGTCCATCTCCAAATCAAAGCAAGGATAATGACCGCTTTGGCACTTCCGGAATGACCCAGGAAATTATAGCCGGAATGTAAGATACCAAGTTTCATGAGGATACTGTTAATCAGTCCGTCTGTTGCAAACATCGAACGGAAGATCAACGAATAGGAAACCAGTGAAGTCGCACATGGGAGGAAGACACAGGTTCGGAACAATCCCCGCAATTTTAAATGTTTGTTGTTTAATAACTGTGCCAGCAGAATTGCAAGTATAAGCATGATTGGCACCTGGATAATCAGGTAGAAAAATGTGTTGCCGATGGACTGCTGGAACACCTTATCAACAAGGATTCTCTGATAATTGGAAAATCCAGTAAAGCGCATATTGGCACCCGTTCCCTTTTGCAGGGAAATGATAAATGCCCGCACCATCGGATAAAAACTCATGATCGCAATCAGAATCGATGCCGGTGCTAGAAATGTCCATCCTGCCGCTCTTTGTTTTGCAATAAGTGACATCCCTTTTTTCTTGGAATTCACAACAAATTCCCCCTTTCGCATTTCTGGTCATTTTCACATATAGCGGAGGTCGCCCCCGCTATACAAACTTGTCATTCTTTTTTTATGTACCGGATTACTCCGTCATCTTAAACTGTAAGGTATCTTGTGCTTCCTGTAATGCATCAGCCTTAGCTGTTCCATTTACGATATTGACAACTGCTGTGTTGATGCACTCTCTTGCCTCATAGTGATACGGAGTCTTTGTAAACTCCGGAATATGGGAAGAGTATTCTACGATCGTGGAGTAAATCGGCTGATCGTTGAAGAACTCGTTTGGCTCGTTGTATACATCCGATTCTCCGGCTGGTAAGTAGCAGGCAATCGCACCGGTCTGTGGAAGGATTGCATCATAGAAATCTGTACTGGAACCAAAAGTGCTCTTTAAGAAATCTTCTGCAAGATCTTTGTTCTGGCAGTTTGCGGTAACATACCAGGAAGATCCACCGTTGTTTGCATAATGAGTAGCGGAATCCACACCATCTACACTTGGCATTGTGGTGATTGCCCACTGGCCTTTCTGGTCTTCGGTAGAAGCGATCGTTGCAGTGATCCAGTTACCATTGACAACGCCTGCTGCCTCACCATTTGTGATGGTGGATACATACTCATCCCAGTTGTTTACTAATTTTACAACATCATTCTGCGAGTTCGGTGGAGATGTCGACACACTTCTCAGCGATGTCATTTCCTACAATGTAAGCATCTCCGTTTTCATTGACAAAGTTTGCACCGCAGGACTGGATCATCATCATCATAGTGTCTCCGCCAGTTCCCTCACTGGTCAGTAAGTATTTGCCGGTCTTATCATGAACATCTTTTCCGATCTTTGCAAATTCGCTCCAGGTAATATCGGTCAGGTCGTCGATGGTGTATCCGGCTTCTTTTAAGATGTCGGTACGGTAACATGCGATAACAGCACCGTTATCAAACGGAACACCGTAGTGCTTGTCGTCTACCATAGAGTAAGACTGTTTTAATTTTCCGAAATCATCCCAGTTGATTCCCATATCCGTCAGGTCGGTAAAGGCATCCGGATAACTTTTTTAAGAATTTCTGGTAGCTGTTGTCCTGCATGAGTACGATATCCGGCAGTGTGCTGTAATCACCGGCATTTGCTGCGGTTGTCAGCTTGGTCTGGCAGTCATCAGAAGAGGTCTCAACCACTTCGAGTTCAAAATCCGGATGGTCTTTCTTGTACTGCTCGGCTGCGGTCTCTATTGCCTTGATGTTAAAGTTCTGGTCCCATGCCCATACGGTCAGCTTATTACTGTCGGATGAGGAAGAAGTACCGCTTCCGCTGGAGGATGTATCCCCGCCACCGTTGCTGTCTGTTCCGCCTCCACCGCAAGCAACCAGTGACAATACCATTGCACTTGCAAGTAATGCTGTAATCATTTTCTTTTTCATATAAATTTCCTCCTTCTCCCTAAGAGTATTTGTTACTTTTTGCTGATGAACGTATTATAGCATTGCTTGAATATATCTAGTTTGCATAATTGTCCGTATAATGTGCAATTTCAATCATTTTGTGTGCTTTGCACTATTTTTTCGCATATTTTCGGTTATTTCCATTCATATTGCCATTATGCGTGCCATGTGATGCAACAAATCCACCATTACAACCGCTTGCATTCCTGCAATTCTTCGTCGAAATGATGGATTCTCTGATTTTGCGCACATTTGTTGTTCATGATTTGTTTGCAACTGTTCATATTTTATTCACCACTTTATGCAAAAACCTTAGAAGGATACTGTTTTTTGAGTGCAAACAGCAGTTCCTGATTGAGATCAAGCAACAATTTTTTCTTTTCCCGGTCCTCAATGACGATCATCGTGTAGTATGGAATGTCATCCTCATAGGAGGTATAATCAAACTTCGGCAGTCGGACCCCGCCCCCGTCTTTGCGGTACTTTGCCACAGCCTCGTGGCGGTTTGGCGCGGTCACTTCCATCTCGGTCATGTCAATGATGTGTGCCGTTTTACGGTACCGCTTCCCATAGATCACATCAATTGTGAGTGTTTTCCCGTCGAGGATGTACTCGTACTCTTTCCGGCTTAACACATCAAATACAAAATACAGTGCCACCAGAAGAAAGCCCGCTAACATAAATGCCTGTGAGATCATGATCCCAAGCAGCACAAAATACCCCGAATACGACCATGAGCTTCCGCAGAACCCCGTCATCTTCTTTTGTTTCCTCTTTACCTGTTGTATCAGTTTTGCCCCCTGCATCGGTTGTTACCATCCTTTCTCTGTGTGGATCTCATAATTGAGCAGCCGCTGTTCGTAATTTTCCGGACGCTTCCTCCACTCCACGGGTGTGACCCCCATCATCTGCTTGAAATTGCGGTTGAACGTGGAGTTGGTCGTAAATCCGCATTTGTGGGCGATGTCCGCCACCGGTTCCTCGGTCTTTTTTAAGTGCTCGCACGCCGTGCGGATGCGCACCGTGTTGATATATTCAAGCGGCCCCATATGCATATATTCGGTAAACACACGCCGGAAATGTGTCTCGCTCAGATGGCTGTACTTCGCCAGTTGTTCTACCCTTATTGGTTCCATGTAGTGATCGGAGATATAGTCCATGGCGCGGGAGACGATGCAGGTGATCCTGCCCTGCTCGGCATCCGCGCGCGTCTCTTTGTTCGTGTAGTTTAACCGTGTGATCTCCAAAAGAAGACAGCCCAGCAGTGCCTTTGCCTCCTCAAGATAAAATTCATCGCCTTTTCGCATGATGTTTAAGATTTCTTTAATTTTTGCCGCTTCCTTCGGATACTCTGCTTCCTCCAAAAACCACGGCTTTTCATAGAGCCGCTGCAGTGCGCGCTCTTTGCGGAGTGCATTGTCCGGGAAAATACCGTCAAGTACCACCTCCACATCGACAAACAGATATTCCCAGCGACTGATGTTGCCCGGATCGCTGTTTGTCGTGTGCGGAAAATTCGACGGGATGACGGTAAACTGCTGCCCCGAAAAACGGTAGGTGTCATCCCCCAGTACCACGTCGCCTGCCCCGTAATAACAATAGCCAAGTTCCATGTAATTGTGGAAATGAAGCCTGTCTGCCGTGCGGTCACCATAATTCTGCACCCACTTTTCTCCCAGAAGTGCAAGAATCGGACTTCCGGGCGGTAACTGGTAGTACCTAAACTCCATCTTCTTCTTTTTCTTTTCTGCCATTACCCTGCTGCCTTTCTTACAATGTCCTGCATCTGCTGCATCTTGCGCTCCATGTCTGCCACAAGCGTAAGCTGCGTGCGGGCACGGTCGAGATTCTGTCCGTCCCGGTGGATCTTGAAATAACGATCGCCCTGTAAATAATCCATAAGAAACCGCATGCCGCACTCATACGTCATGACCTTTGCCCCCATCGGAAGCAGCGCGGTCTCCTCCGGAGTCAGGCTGCCGCCGCAGCCCTCCAGAAATCCTTTGGTAAAGAGGGAAAACAGCTCCATGCTGCACGAGACTTCGGAGAGATCCCGCTCATCCTCCGCCGCAGTGCTCGCCCCGTAGCGGATCGCATCGCCAAAATCATTCATGGCAAGCCCCGGCATGACCGTATCAAGATCAATGACACAGACCCCCTTTCCGGTCTTATCGTCGAGCATGACATTGTTTAATTTCGTGTCGTTGTGCGTCACGCGGATCGGAAGCTCCCCGCGGTCAAGCCGCCCGGCAAAATAGCAGGCCGTCTCCTTCCGCTCTAAGAAAAAAGCGATCTCCTTTTTGAACCTCCGCGGCCCCGCCCCACAACATCCTCCCGGACGGCTTTTTCAAATGCCGCAAACCGCGCCCGCGTGTCGTGGAACCCCGGAATTGTCTCATGGAGTGTCTCTGCCGGATAATCCGCCAAAAGCCGCTGGAAGCTGCCGAATGCGACCGCGCTCTCATAAAACTGCTGCGGCGTTTCCACCTGATCAAAGCTGCTCGCCCCGGTGATAAACCGGTACGACCGCCAGTAGTCCCCCGTTTGTGTCACGGTAGTACGGTTTGTTGTCCACGGTCGGGATGATATTTAACGTCTCCCTCTCCGGGTCGCCGCCCCGCGCAATAATCTTCTTTTTTAAGAACCCCGTCACACCCGCAATGTTTTCCATGAGTTGTTCCGGATGTGGAAAGGCATCGGCATTCATCCGCTGTAAGATCACATCCAGATCCCCCATATTGCCGACTGCAAACGTCAGGCGGAACGTGTCGTTGATATGTCCGCTCCCGTACACCGTATCTGCAATCAGTGTTCCCTCGTATGCAAATGCTGCAATGGCTTCCTGTTTCTGCTGTTCTGTAATCGCTCTCATATTGTTTTCCCCCTTATGTGTTGTGTCTGTTACCACTTCATGATAAGGCGCGTGCTGCCGCTCCGCTATCGGGATCTTGTTTACATTGTTATAAATCTTGCGCTATAATTACTATAACAGATTTCAGGTGCAAATGCACATGCTATTTTCAGGAGGGGATGCCTATGCCATACCAGCAGTACAACTTCAAACCACAAACCTTTGACGCGCAAAAGAAACGGCCGGATCTGCGCCTGCTTTATATCAGCCATTCCAGCTACGACAAGACCTGGCCGAGCGTGCTGCACTCCCACCCGTTTACCGAGCTGTTTTATGTCTTAAACGGAACCGGCACATTCCAGACCGAGACACAAACCTTCTGCATTGCGGCAGATGACCTGATCCTCATCAATCCCCATGTCATGCACACAGAATTCAGCAACGGCGATGCGGCTTTGGAATATGTTGTTCTCGGATTTGAGGGCATAGCGTTTGAAACCGACGGACACGCGCCCATAACCTGCCTTGCTGCAAAAATGTAAAGACAATCCGCCCTGCCTGTCTGTTTTTATACCAGATCGCTCATACAGGAACTGCATGACCGCAAAGAAAAATTATGTAGAAATGTCACAGAATCTGCTCGAAAATCTGCTCTATCTGATCCGGCGGGAGATCCGCGTCACGCCGGAGGCCGTCTCCGTCGGCAAAACCTCACAGGAATGCCGCATGATCGAGCAGTACATCAATGCGCACTACGCGGAAACAATCACGTTAGATACACTAAGTGCCTTAACATTCCACAGCAAATATTACATTGCCCACGCCTTCACCAAATACAAAGGAATCTCGCCCATCAATTATCTGATTACCAGACGCATTGAAGAGGCGAAATCCCTGTTAGAACACACCGACTTTCCGGTCGCAAAAATTGCCCAGGCGGTCGGCTTTTCTTCCCAGTCGTATTTTTTTCGCAGGCATTCCGTCGGGAAACCACGCTCTCCCCCCCGATGCCTACCGCAGACAGTTTCTTTCCTAGATCTCGTACCAGAGGATCGCATTGGCCGCAAGGTCGACCGCAAAACTGCTGCCGTCCCCCCGGTAAACGGTCGTCTGCTGCGGTTCATACGTGTTGTTGACGACACAGTATTTGCCGTTTTTTACATAAGCATGCACTTCGACATTGTAATTTGTGGAAAACCAGCGGTGAATTTTCCCCTCCGCCGAAGCCGCCCACAGAATCGCCCGGTACAGCAGGCGGCTGTTTGCAAAGCTGTACGGCAGGCCACTGATATACACACCCCTGCCCTGCCCGAACGTATTCACGGCAAGCTGTACACCTTTGTCGATCTGGCGTAGCACGGTCGCGGATTCGAGCGCGAATATGTTTTTCTTGCCCTCGCCAAAATCAATCGCATCGCCGCTGTCCTCCGTGATAAAATGCGCATGATCTTGCCAGTTATACTTGTCCACATTCAACGTGTAGCCGGTTTCTTCTTCCACGCCAAGGATGTCCGCAAGCTGGAAGAAGTGCCCCTGCCATTGGCAGGATGCCGGTTCGCCCACGCCGATGAAACCGCCACCCCGGTAGACAAACCGGCGGACTGCGGTCAGAATCGCCTCATCCTTCCAATTGTCCCCGCCGGTATAAGCGGTGTAGGCATCGCCCACATTTAAGACAACATCAAAGGAATCGAGCAGATCCGGATGATTCCTTATATCATCAAAGCTGATAAATTTCACGTCAAACGGAGCACCGCTGAGTGCCTCGATGATGCCCGCATAAGAATAATTCTGCTTGTAGTAAATGGCATGGTGGACCATATGGTTGCCCCACGCGCGCATTTTTCCCCAGCAGTTTAATATTGCCACGCGCTTGACGCAGTACGGGGTCGTTCCCTTAATATTTTCGTACAGTTCGCGGAACTCTTTGCACACGCTCTCCACATAGTCGATAAAATCCGGAAACTGTGTGGCAAGTTTTAAGTACCCACCATAGCCGATCCGATCGATCGGTTTGCGCAGAATCGCCCGGCGCGCCGTCACCCAGTTGACTTTCGCCTCGCGTGTCGGATCGCCTCCCTCGTGGAAGGTATCCGGGAAAAAGTACGGCAGGAACCGCCCCTCAGTGTATCTGACCCCCCCTCAATGTCACTAATGAGACGCAGCGTTGCACCGTTTCCGACACTTCCTACCACAGCATCCAGCCCGATCGTCTGGAACTCCTCCATAAACGGCTCCATACCGATCCAGTGGTCACCGAGGAACATCATCGCCTCTTTTCCGCACGCATGTGTGATATCCACCATCTCCTTTGCAAGCTTTGCCACTTCCCTGCGCTGAAATGCCTGAAAATCCTGAAATTCTTTGGACGGCACGCGGTAAGTATTGTTCATATAGCCCTGGTCGATAATAAACTCCGGGCGGAACCGATAGCCCACTTCCTTTTCAAACTGCTCTAAGATATACGGGCTGACCGATGCGGAATAGCCATACCAATCCACATATTTTTCCCGCGCCAACTCGTCAAAGATGAGCGTAAATTGGTGAAAAAAGGTCGTGTAGCGGATGACATCCACATACGGATGCTCCGCGATAAATCTGCGCAGCCGCTCCATGGAGTAGGTGTGGGTCTTTGGCTGGCGCACATCAAACGTAATCTGCTTTTCCACATCTTTCCAGCCGTTGGTCACGGCATTATACATATGCACCGGGTCCCATAATGTATGCCAGAAAACTGACCGTGTAACTGTGGAACGCCTCCGGCTTGTGGATCGTCACGTCGCCAGTTGTCTCATCATACGACCACTGGCTGGTTGAAACAACCGCCCCCGTCGTGCGGTCGATAACTTCCCACCAACGCGTAATGTCATCACGGTTGTTGACTTTTAACATATCCGGGTACAGATGCGTCATGAGATGGATCTGTAAATCTCCGTCGACCGCCGTATAAAACGGCGTCATAATCGAATAGACCTTGGCATCTGCTGTATCTCCTCCGGATGTGCCTTTGCCCATCTTTGCTGTATTGTCTTTTTGGAAGCTTGTGGTGTAATAGGTTCTCTATCTTAATTTACCAGATAAGCCAAAATGTCTTTATATTAGACATAATTTTATTAAAAAAACACGATGATGAGAAAAGTCTCATCGTGTTTATAAAAGGCGACTGACGGATTTGAACCGACGATCAGGGAGTTGCAGTCCCACGCCTTCCACTTGGTCACCAAAACTCCCCGTAGGGCCGAACCTACAACAACTCGGTTAACAGCCGAGTGCTCACCATTGAGCTATCGAGGATTATTTATAAGAAAACAACGTAGACAAGTACGTTGTTCACCTCTGCCCTTCATCAGATTTAACCTTTTAATCAAGTCCCTCGACCATTAGTAACAGTCAGGTCTTTCCACCTCTGCCCTATCTACCTTGAAGGGGTCTTACTCCCCGGGATATCTCGTCTTGAGGGGGCTTCACGCTTAGATGCCTTCAGCGTTTATCCGTTCCGAACTTAGCTACTCTGCCATGCCGTTGGTCGACAACAGATACACCAGTGGTCTGTCCATCCCGGTCCCTCGTACTAAGGACAGCTCCTCTCAAACCGACCATTCTGAGGGAACCTTTGAGCGCCTCCGATACCCTTTCGGAGGCGACCGCCCCAGTCAAACTCCCCGCCTGACATTGTCCCACCGCCGGTTCACGGCGGCTGGTTAGAAATCCAATACTGCAAGGGTGGTATCCCAACAGCGACTCCCTAGAAACTGGCGTCCATAGTTCTCAGTCTCCCACCTATCCTGTACATGCAGTACCGAATCCCAGTATCAAACTGGAGTAAAGCTCCATGGGGTCTTTCCGTCCTGGCGCGGGTAACCAGCATCTTCACTGGTACTTCAATTTCACCGGGTGCATTGTCGAGACAGCGCTCAAATCATTACGCCTTTCGTGCGGGTCGGAACTTACCCGACAAGGAATTTCGCTACCTTAGGACCGTTATAGTTACGGCCGCCGTTTACTGGGGCTTAAATTCAAAGCTTCGCTTGCGCTAACCTCTCCTCTTAACCTTCCAGCACCGGGCAGGCGTCAGCCCATATACTTCACCTTTCGGTTTCGCATAGACCTGTGTTTTTGCTAAACAGTTGCTTGAGCCTATTCTCTGCGGCCCACCATTCAGTGGGCACCCCTTCTCCCGAAGTTACGGGGTCATTTTGCCGAATTCCTTAACAATGCTTCTTCCGTCGGCCTTAGGATTCTCTCCTCATCCACCTGTGTCGGTTTACGGTACGGGCACATATAAAACAATAGCGGCTTTTCTCGGCACATGGCTCACATACTTCACTACTTAATTTCGCTCCACATCACGTCTTCGGCTTATATGACGGATTTGCCTGTCACACACCTACCCCCCCGCTTGTACCGGTCTTTCCATTCCCGGCTTATGCTTTCCACATGCGTCCCCACAGTTCTGTTTATATGCGGTACAGGAATCTAAACCTGTTGTCCATCGGATACGTCTTGCGACCTCTCCTTAGGTCCCGACTTACCCAGAGCAGATCAGCTTTACTCTGAAACCTTAGATATTCGGCCGCAAGGATTCCCACCTTGCTCTCGCTACTCATTCCGGCATTCTCTCTTCTTATCCCTCCACTGCTCCTTACCGGTACAGCTTCGTCGGTCTTAAGAATGCTCCTCTACCAATCCTTACGGATTCCACGGCTTCGGTGTTGTGTTTCAGCCCCGGACATTTTCGTCGCAGGGACTCTCGACTAGTGAGCTGTTACGCACTCTTTGAATGTATGGCTGCTTCTGAGCCAACATCCTAGTTGTCTTCGAATTCCCACATCCTTTTCCACTTAACACACACTTTGGGACCTTAGCCGGTGGTCGGCTCTTTCCCTTTTGACCGCCCAACTTATCTCGTGCAGTCTGACTCCCGTTCATCATCTACATGGCATTCGGAGTTTGATATTCTTTGGTAAGCTTTGACGCCCCCCCGCGGAAATTCAGTGCTCTACCTCCATAAGACTAAAACGAGGCTAGCCCTAAAGCTATTTCGAGGAGAACCAGCTATCTCCGGGTTCGATTGAATTTCTCCCCTATCCACACCTCATGCCCACCCTTTTCAACGGATGTGGCTTCGGACCTCCAATGCCTTTTACGGCATCTTCATCCTGGACATGGATAGATCACCCGGTTTCGGGTCTTCTCGTACTGACTCATCGCCCAGTTAAGACTCGCTGTCGCTTCGGCTCCGTGCCTTAAGCACTTAACCTTGCCAGTACGCGTAACTCGCCGGACCGTTCTACAAAAAGTACGCGGTTGATCATATAAAGACCTTCCACAGATTGTAAACACAGGGTTTCAGGTTCTCTTTCACCGGGGTCCTTTTCACCTTTCCTTCACAGTACTATGCGCTATCGGTCACTAAGTAGTATTTAGGCTTACGGGGTGGTCCCCGCGTGTTCCATCAAGGTTTCACGTGTCTCGATGTACTCTGGATACCGCCTTGTCATTTTTCCTTTCGCTTACGGGGCTTTCACCCTCTCTGGCAGGCTTTCCCAAAACCTTTCTGCTAGGATCACTGAATCAATTATGCGGTCCGAACCCCGGAATGCACGCACAACGGTTTGGCCTCTTTCCATTTCGCTCGCCGCTACTTTGGAAATCGATGTTTCTTTCTCTTCCTCCGGCTACTTAGATGTTTCAGTTCACCGGGTTCCCTTCCATACGTTATGGATTGGCGTATGGATGACTGGAGTCCTTCCAGCCGGGTTTCCCCATTCAGACATCTGCGGATCAAAGATTATTTGCATCTCCCCGCAGCTTTTCGCAGCTTATCACGTCTTTCTTCGGCTCTTAGTGCCAAGGCATCCACCCTGCGCTCTTTTTTGCTTGATTATTCAATCCTCGTTATCATAGCGTTGATAACTTTCGTAACCAACTTCTGGTCAGTTACTTATTATTCATTAAAGAACTTTACGGTTATTACGATGTCTTGATCAAATAGATATTTAATCATCTTATCATTCTGTATGAAGTTTTCAAAGTACAATGTTTTGACTGAAGTTTTTATCAGTCATTAGAAATCTTAATTATTTAAAATCTCTAATCACTGGTAAAACCAGCTATCTGAACAGCACTTCCCTGCTGATGTAGGTTACTCTCGCTACGCAAGAGCTGTTCTATTTTGAAAAGCAATGCTTTGCTTATTCTTTTCAATCTGGCAGCCACCTGCTTTCCCATACCGTCGCCAGTATAGTATCATCGGCCGCTTAGGTCTTAACCATCGTGTTCGGGATGTGTACGGGTGTTTCCCCTAAGCGTATCGCCACCAGAAACATGTTATTAACTTTACATCAATAACTCAACAGTGAAAAATCCCTACTCGATTTCCTTAGAAAGGAGGTGATCCAGCCGCACCTTCCGATACGGCTACCTTTGTTACGACTTCACCCCCAGTTATCAAACCTGCCTTCGGCGGCTCCTTCTTTCCGGTTAGGTCACCGACTTCGGGCATTTTCGACTCCCATGGTGTGACGGGCGGTGTGTACAAGACCCGGGAACGTATTCACCGCAGCATTCTGATCTGCGATTACTAGCGATTCCAGCTTCGTGTAGTCGGGTTGCAGACTACAGTCCGAACTGAGACGTTATTTTTGAGATTTGCTCGGCCTCACGGCTTTGCTTCCCTTTGTTTACGCCATTGTAGCACGTGTGTAGCCCAAGTCATAAGGGGCATGATGATTTGACGTCATCCCCGCCTTCCTCCAGGTTATCCCTGGCAGTCTCCCCTAGAGTGCCCGGCCGAACCGCTGGCTACTAAGGACAGGGGTTGCGCTCGTTGCGGGACTTAACCCAACATCTCACGACACGAGCTGACGACAACCATGCACCACCTGTCACCAATGCTCCGAAGAGAAAGTACATTACATACTCTGTCAGTGGGATGTCAAGACCTGGTAAGGTTCTTCGCGTTGCTTCGAATTAAACCACATGCTCCACCGCTTGTGCGGGTCCCCCGTCAATTCCTTTGAGTTTCATTCTTGCGAACGTACTCCCCAGGTGGAATACTTATTGCGTTTGCTGCGGAACCGAAGAGCAATGCTCCCCGACACCTAGTATTCATCGTTTACGGCGTGGACTACCAGGGTATCTAATCCTGTTTGCTCCCCCACGCTTTCGAGCCTCAGCGTCAGTTATCGTCCAGTAAGCCGCCTTCGCCACTGGTGTTCCTCCTAATATCTACGCATTTCACCGCTACACTAGGAATTCCACTTACCCCTCCGACACTCTAGTACGACAGTTTCCAATGCAGTACCGGGGTTGAGCCCCGGGCTTTCACATCAGACTTGCCGTACCGCCTGCGCTCCCTTTACACCCAGTAAATCCGGATAACGCTTGCACCATACGTATTACCGCGGCTGCTGGCACGTATTTAGCCGGTGCTTCTTAGTCAGGTACCGTCATTATCTTCCCTGCTGATAGAGCTTTACATACCGAAATACTTCTTCGCTCACGCGGCGTCGCTGCATCAGGGTTTCCCCCATTGTGCAATATTCCCCACTGCTGCCTCCCGTAGGAGTTTGGGCCGTGTCTCAGTCCCAATGTGGCCGGTCACCCTCTCAGGTCGGCTACTGATCGTCGCTTTGGTGGGCCGTTACCCCGCCAACTGGCTAATCAGACGCGGGTCCATCCCATACCACCGGAGTTTTTCACACTGGATCATGCAATCCTGTGCGCTTATGCGGTATTAGCAGTCGTTTCCAACTGTTATCCCCCTGTATGAGGCAGGTTACCCACGCGTTACTCACCCGTCCGCCACTCAGTCACAAAATCTTCATTCCGAAGAAAATCAAATAGAGTGCTTCGTTCGACTTGCATGTGTTAAGCACGCCGCCAGCGTTCATCCTGAGCCAGGATCAAACTCTCATGTTAAAAAGTTTTGTCCTGCCAGAATTAAATCTGGCTTTTAATCAGAAACAATGTCCTGATTTACTGTTTTAAGGTTGCTTCTTTACAGAAGCGTTCTTGAATTATTCTCAAAATCTTTCAAGGTTGTTTCACTGTTCAGTTATCAATGTTCGTTGTTGTTATTTTCAACAGCTTGTATATTTTATCATATCTTCAAGTCGTTGTCAACAACTTTTTTAATTTTTCTTTGTTGTCGTTCTTTCGCGGCAACTCTGATATCATATCATGTCTGTCGCTTTTTGTCAACAACTTTTTCTCGGCAATTTATTCTGTCGGAGCTCAATATCACTTGGCTTTATCCGATCAGAACTGCTCTGCACGAGTCAGCTTTGTTATAATACCACCCGGCTCGAATTTTGTCAATCAGAAATTACAAATTAAATTATATTCAGACAATTTATGTTGTATTCTAAAAATTGTTATATCATGCTTTTTATTTTTCACACAATACAAGAAATTCATATAACATAGCCTATGCCTGAATTGCATCCAGTGCCTCCCTGACATTTGCCACCCCGATCAGCTTCATTGCATACTTCTTCCCTACAGAAGGAAGGGATACTTTTGGCAGAATGCATACTTCAAAACCAAGTTTGGCTGCCTCTGCCACACGTTGTTCTGCCATGCTTACACCACGCACTTCCCCGCTTAATCCCACCTCGCCAAAACAGATGGTCTTCTCATCAATCGTCAGATCCAGTTTGCTTGACATAATGGCAAGCACAATTCCCAGATCAATTGCCGGTTCATTCATACGGATTCCGCCCGCGATATTTACATAAGCATCACAATCCGACAACTGCATTCCAATACGTTTTTCCAAAACTGCCATCAGCAGATTCACGCGGTTAAAGTCCGTTCCGGTCGCAGTTCTCCTCGGATTGTTGAAATAGCTGTGACAGATCAGCGCCTGAATTTCCAAAAGAATCGGACGGGTACCCTCGATGGAACATGCCACGACAGAACCGGAAGCATCCTTTGGTTTGCCGCTGAGCATATACTCGGACGGATTCTCCACCTCAACCAGTCCCTCTGTGCGCATCTCAAACACACCGATCTCGTTCGTGGAGCCAAAACGGTTCTTCACGCCACGCAGAATCCGGTAGCTTTCATGACGGTCTCCTTCAAAATAAAGAACCGTATCCACCATATGTTCCAGTACACGTGGACCTGCCACGACCCCTTCCTTTGTCACATGCCCGACAATAAAGATCGAGATATCCATTCCTTTTGCGATCTGCATAAGAACACCTGTAGACTCACGCACCTGTGACACGCTGCCGGGCGCCGAGGAAACGTTTTCGTTATACATGGTCTGGATACTGTCGATCACCACAATCTGTGGCTTATTCCGTTCAATTACCGTGCGTATGGTGTCCAGACTGGTCTCACACAACAGTTCCAGATGATCACTGAACGTGCCAATCCGCTCTGCACGCAGTTTGATCTGCTGCAGGGACTCTTCCCCGGACACATACAGTACCGAAAGATTCTGCCCGGACAGATTCCGGCAGACTTGTAATAAAAGCGTTGATTTACCGATTCCCGGATCTCCTCCAACCAGAACGAGGGAGCCTTTTACAACTCCCCCGCCCAATACACGATCCAGCTCCGGCATGGATGTGGAAATCCGCTCCTCATCCGATGTCTTTATTGCAGAAAGCGGAACAGGTTTCGCTTCTGTCGCTGGTTTTATTTTTCCGGAAGTACTGAGTGCTTTCCGGTCCACCAGTTCCTCTACGAACGTGTTCCACTCTCTGCATGCCGGACACTGGCCCATCCATTTGGATGATTCATATCCGCAATTCTGGCAAAAAAAACGCACTGGTTTTTGCTTTTGCCATATATTATCTCTTTTCTACGCGGATTGCTACCGCATCTGCTCCTTCTAATTCTACGCTCAGGCTTAATTTGCCTCCAAGATTGGTCTTCATTGTTCCTGCAGACTTGCCATCGATATCAATCTCGTACTCTGTCTCTTCTGCCAGCTCCAATGTGATCTGTGCATCTTCCGGTCCTCTACCGTAAAGCTGACAGTATTCTCATCCTCTGTAAAATTGGTGACAGCTGTACCCGGTACAGATTCATATACAAACAGTCCGTTACGCTCCAGCTTTGTAATCTCCTTGAACGTTTTTACTTTGTATTTATCTCCATGAAATTCGTAGTTATCAAGCTTTGCTTTCGCTCCCAGAGTGTAATCGCCGAAACTAAGGGTTCCGTTTCCTTCCGTACGAATTAATTCACTGATTGCAGCCATGATTTTTCCCTCCTGTGTGGTTGATTATTTGGTTCTTAAATTATATCACTTTTTATCTTTTGATACAATGATTTCCTTGTTCTTCGTCGTCACGATCACACGGTCTTTCGCATGGATTTCTCCACGGATCAGTGCGTCTGCCAAACGGTCTTCCACCTCATCCTGCAGTTTTCTGCGCAGAGGTCTGGCACCGTATTTGCGGTCATACGCTTTTTCAACAATAAATTCCTTTGCAGCTTCCCGTACCACCAGATCGATCTGCAACTGTTCCTTACAGCGTTTCTGTAAATCACGCACCATAATGCCGATGATTTTTTTCATATCGTCTTTGTTCAGCGCACGGAATACAATTGTCTCATCAATACGGTTTAAAAACTCCGGTTTAAAAATACGTTTGACTTCTTCCATCACGCTGGCTTTCATCCGCTCGTGATCCTGCTTTTCATCTTCTTTTTGCACCAAAGCCAAGCTTCTTCGGCTCGATGATCGACTGTGCGCCCGCATTACTGGTCATGATGATAATGGTATTCTTGAAATCTACTTTGCGTCCCTGGGAATCTGTAATATGGCCGTCATCCAGCACCTGAAGCAAAATGTTAAACACATCCGGATGTGCTTTCTCGATTTCATCAAACAAAATCACAGAAAACGGATTTCTGCGGACTTTTTCCGAAAGCTGTCCTCCATCTTCATGGCCCACATATCCTGGCGGGGAACCAATCATTTTGGATACACTGTGTTTTTCCATATATTCCGACATATCTACCCGGATCATGGAGTCTTCATTTCCAAATACAGCTTCTGCCAGTGCTTTGGAAACTTCCGTCTTTCCGACACCGGTAGGTCCCAAAAACAGGAACGAACCGATCGGACGCTTCGGGTCTTTGAGTCCCACGCGACCACGGCGGACAGCCTTGGAAACTGCAGATACCGCTTCTTCCTGTCCAATCACGCGCTTGTGCAGTGTTTCTTCCAGTTTCTGCAGACGGGATGCCTCGCTTTCTGTCAGACGGCTGACCGGAATCTTTGTCCATCCAGCCACCACATCGGCAATCTCATTTTCGCCCACCACCGGAACTTTGTTTTTGGATACGCGGCGGTTCTTTTTTTCGAGTTTTTCCCCTGGATGCCTGCAGGTTCTCCCGCGTCTCTTTCAATGTGCGGGCTTCGATATCTCCCTCCTGCAGCGCATGTTCCATATCCAGTTCCGTCTGATGAATCTCACGGTTTAACTGCATCATCTCATCCGATCCATGCATCATTCCAAGCCGTGCTTTTTGCAGCTCCTCATCCATCAGATCAATCGCCTTATCCGGCAGGAAACGGTCATTGACATAACGGGCAGATAAACGCACGGATGCTTCCACTCCCTCATCCGTAATCTGCACATGATGATGCTTTTCATACAGCTTTCGCAGCCCTTTTAAAATCTCAATGGATTCTTCCTCTGTCGGTTCCTCCACCTGTACCGGCTGGAACCGCCGCTCGAGTGAGTGCTGCGTCTTTTTTCAATATACTTGCGATACTCTTCAATCGTGGTTGCACCGATCACCTGCACATCTCCGCGTGCAAGTGCCGGTTTTAAAATATTAGGCGCATCCAGTGCACCTTCTGCTCCACCTGCACCAATAATCGTGTGCAGTTCATCAATAAACAGCAGCACGTTCCCAGCCGTTTCCACTTCATTTATCACTTTTTAATACGGTCTTCAAATTCCCCGCGGTATTTGGATTTTGCAACGAGTCCGGACATGTCCAGAGATACCAGACGTTTATCTGCCACAATATCCGGTACGTTTCCGTTTACCAGACTCTGTGCAATTCCTTCAACGATCGCTGTCTTACCGACACCCGGCTCTCCGATCAGACACGGATTATTTTTGCCTCTGCGGCACAGGATCTGGATCACCCGTTCGGTTTCCTTTCCCCTGCCAATTACCGGGTCTAACCGCCCGGCCCGCGCCATAGCTGTCAGATCGCGGGAATACTGATCGAGCGTAGGGGTAAGTGTTGCCTCCTCATTTCTTCCACGCTGGATTTCTTCCCGGTACTGTGCCGGGTCCTCTCCCATCGCAGCAAGAATATCCACAAAAAGTTTCTGTGGGTTGGCTCCCATTGTATTTAAAAGCCGGGAAGCTGCACAATCCCCCTCTTTTATGATGGCAAGCAGCAGGTGTTCGGTTCCGATCCGTTCACTGTCAAAACGGTCTGCCATCTCCCTGGCACGATCCAGCACCATCTGGGTACGCGGAGAATATCCGTCACGGTCTGCCACCGTCACCTCCTCACCTGCCGCAACCAGTTCATCAATCAGCTTAAGCAGCGCTTCCAGTTCCACATTATTGGCTGTCAGTACTTCTGCTGCTACACCGGTTCCTTCCTTGAGCAGCCCCGCCAGAATATGTTCGGTTCCGACATAGTTGCAGCCGGACGAACGGGAAAGGCGGTTCGCATAATTCAGAGCTTTTTTCGCCTTATCTGTATATGGAATCAAAATTTATACCTCCTGTTACAATTCTACAATTCTACAAATCAATAAATTCGATATCGTCATCGGTATCTTTTTTGGTTGTTTTCTTCTTTCTTCCGAGCATGGAGCTTCGAACTTCTTCTGCCAGTTCTTTCTGCAGCATGATATCTTCATCATCTGCATCCCGGTAATGGTCCCTCTCGCTTCTCCCGCTCTTTTTTCCCTGTCATCGGTATCTTCTTCCGGATCATCCAGGTCATCCTCCAGATCATCCAGGTCATCCTCTAGATCATCCTCAATACCCTCTAACAGTTTATGCATAAATCCGCCTTTTCTGCGGAATGTTTCCTTTCCGTAACGCTTGGATATCCCGGTGTCATCCGGATCATCCGTTTCATACAGTTTTTCATCGTCCGGATCATCGTAATCCTCATCGTCGTCATCATCATCGTCATAAAAATCATCATAAGGATCGTCATCATCTTTTTTTCTTTTTGACGATCAGAACCACTATGATAATCAGAAGAATCAGTACAACCACAACGAACGCACAGAGAATCAGCCGCATCTGGCTTTCCGTACTCTGGAACAGGCCCTGTTTCCCCTTCCTGGGTAGAAGCTTCTGCAGATGTTGTCTCTTCCCCTATGGTATGCTTATACTGGTTATAGTTCATACATACAAACGGATAAATTTCTTCCGGATCATCCAGATCCAGCATATACAAAGCACCGTTTTGTCCGTTTTCATCCACCAGATACAAAAGTCTCAGCGGTGTGTCTATTCCGTCTTTGCGCATGCACGGATACTGATTTTCCCACAAAGTCACTGTATCTTTGACAAAGCCATCCAAAACATAGCGATCCGGAATACTGTCTGTCAGATAGAGATTTGTTTCGTCAATCGTAAAATACTGCTGCCCGTCTGCCGGAGCCTGTGTCTCTCCTTTTGCTGTGTATCCTGTGATTCCTGCTGCGCAGCTCCTCTGGTCACCTGAATGGTATAGGTCTTTTTCACACCATTTTCCGCCTGCACGACGATCTGTACTTTATTTACACCGGTTTTCAGTTTGTCTGCCCCACTGACCGAGATCACAGATGCCTTAGCATCATTTGGCTGTGCGCTGACTGCCAGCGATGTCACCTGATCTCCCACTTTTGCCTGATATTCGGTAACTTTCGACTGAAATTCCGGAGAAAGGGTTCCTTCGGAAATCGTCAGGGATGCCAGCGTATTGTCTTTTGATTTGTCATCTGCTGCCGCTGCCGAATTTTCAACAGCTACAGATACACTTGCACCTCCCACATCCACACGGTTGGCCCCTTCCTGATTGCCCGCAGATGGTGCGGATGCGGCAAAACTTGCAGTTCCCGCCGCATCTGCTTTAAATTTAACAGTTCCGCTTGCACGTTTGTTTCCGGAACCGTAACTTCCCAGAGTCATAGAAACCGTGCCTGCATTTACACTGGTTTCCGCTGTTGCTGACTGATAAGTAAAAAGATCTTTGGAATATGTCAGATTTACCGTTCCCGTCACCCCTGCCGGAAGTGTCACTGTCACTGCCAGAGTATCTCCTATTTTCACGGATCTGGCGCTTAAAGCAATGATCATGCTCTCCGCCTGTGCATGCACATCCGGTGTCATGATACAACTGATCAGAAATACCAGTGCCAGTACCACTCCCAGTATCCGTTTTCCTTTTGCTTTGCTTTTTGTCTCATATGTTCTGCCTTTCTTTTACTGCTGAATGGTGATCTTTCCCTGAAGATGTTTGTTCAGATATACCAGATCAAGCACATTGACCCCGTCTTTTTTTTTGCGGTTTGTATCTGCGGCCTTAAGATAACATCCGGTAAGCTTTTGGGTACCATTCAGATGCCTGTTCAAACGGTTCAGATCTGTTTTGTTGATCTTTCCATCTCCGTTTACATCTCCATAAATCACAAGCGTATAGGAAGAAACTTTCTTGTTTTTGCTGTCATACACCTGCAGAACATTGCCGGTTGAAACGATTCCGGTAACACTCTTTTGGATGCACTGAACAGTTTGACCGTTCCCGCGGTCACTTTAAGTTTTTTTTCAAAATGTTGCCGCCTTTGTTCCCAGCGCAATCCCCGTAACCATTTTGTTTTTCAACTGATATGTTTTCGAAGTCACGGAAGTCTTCTCGGTCTCTGCCGCTGCACCAGCTTTCTTTACAATGGTAAGCGTATAGGTTTTGGATGCTCCGCTCTCCGATTTGCAGGTAACTTTACACGTATTGGTTCCCGTCTGAAGTTTTTTGGTGCCGGTTCCCGTCACAGAAGATTTCGCAGCTACCGGTGATGCACTTATGGTAACGGAGGAAACTTTGCTGTCCACGACGATGGAATACGAAGTAGTATCTCCGCGAAATACCGGTGTCAGTGTCTGTCCGGTTACGCTGAGCGATTTCAGATAGTTATTCGGATTTCCACTGGCTGTAAATGTCACTGCAGATGCCGGCATACCGGAATAAACCGGAATACGGAATACAAATGCCTGCTGCTTGTCCGCATACCCCTGTCCAAGCTTTCTGCCCTCATTGTAAGCAGCCGCAAGGTTTGCCATATACTGGTGGCTGTACAGATTCTTCTGATTCACTACATTAAACTTCTGGAAATACAAGGTATCCTGACCCACGCCAATGTAGTTTTTCGCCAGAATTTTTGCTCCTCCTTCAAGTGCTGCATACCGGGTATTCCATCCCGCTTTTTTGCATATGCCAGTCCGTTTTTGATGACCAGTGTGGAGGTAATGCCCGCTGCCCCCACATTAAAATAGTTATAGTACCCCTTATAACCGCTATAAGTTCCGGAAATCAGGGAACTGGTTCCTTTTAACCCCTGCTCCTGACGCACTCTGGATGCAAGATGATACGGGCTGACCCCGGTTTCCTCACCGATATCCATAAATGCCTGCGCATAATCCAGCTCAGATCCGTCGCTGTCCTCAACCATATTCTCCATAAAGGTTCCTTTCAGAATAGAAGAAACTCCCTGCTTGGTCTGCACCTTGCTGAAACTTAAACTTTCAAATTGAAAAATATCGGTCTCATTGAGAAAATTCCGCGGATCTAAATAATAGGCGATATATTTAGAATTGGCACCGACCCATGAAGATCCGTCATAGACCGTCCACACATTGGTGGTCCAGTCATATGCACCGTCTGCGGTGGATTTGGTTGCGTCATTTCCGGTCTTCGGAACAAGATTGACTCCGTTTAGCTCTCTTTGCTGACCACGGTATTCCAGTCAAGCCCGGTCTTAACCGCCTGAAACTGCCACTGCGGATATGCTGTGTGAAGCGCGGAAAGTGCACTGATGTAACTATCCGGAAATCCTGCCGCACGCAGCTGCACGGCATAACTGCTGGCTGCTGCATCTGTACGCACACTGACTCCGGCAAGTGTTCCTGTTATAAGAATTGCTCCGCAAAGCAGAGCACTCAAAAAGCGTTTTATCTTTCGCATATTCTTCCTCACCTGTTATGATCTGACTGCGCGGCATCCCAAATGCAGTGCAGTCTTTCTGTATCATTATATAGAAAAAGCATATCTGCGTCAATTCTGTGCGTTGTTCTTTTTTGTTCCGGGTACAGTTACTCTCCTTTATGATATAATGCGGACGTCTTTTGACTTCCATATAGGTTTTTGCAATATACTGTCCCATAATTCCCATACAAAACAGCTGGATTCCGCCAATGCATGTCACGATACATACCAGCGACGGCCAGCCGGCAACCGGATCCCCGAATACCAATGCGCGTACGATTTCCGCGATGATTGCAATAAAAGAAACCACGGTGAGCACCAGCCCCAGATACGAGGAAATCTTCAGCGGAACATCCGAAAAATTGATAATCCCATCAAACGAATAGCGCACAAGTTTCCAGAAACTCCACTTGGTTTCTCCCGCAGACCGTTCTACATTTTGAAATTCCAGCCATTTGGTATCATATCCGACCCAGGCAAAGATTCCCTTGGAAAACCGGTTGTATTCGCTGACGGAAAGAATGGAATCTACCATTGCACGGTTCATCAGACGGTAATCCCTTGCCCCATCTGCAATCTCAATGTGGGAAAGTTTCCGCATAACTTTATAAAACATGCGTGCAAAAAACGAACGGATCTTCGGCTCTCCCTGCCGGTTCACCCGCCGGGTTGCCACATTGTCACAGTCTCCGGCTTCTAACATCGCAGCCATCTGTGGCAAAAGAGTGGGCGGATCCTGCAGATCCGCATCCATCGTCGTCACATAATCCCCCTTTGCATAGGACAATCCTGCCAGCAGCGCCGCTTCTTTTCCAAAATTGCGGGAAAAAGAAAGATAGTGCACGCGCTCATCTTCTGCTGCAAGTTCCCGGATCTTTTGCAGTGTTGCATCCTTCGATCCGTCATTGACAAATAAATATTCAAAATCATAATCGCCCATTTCCCGTGTCACGCGGTTTAATTCCCGGTACAAAATCTGCAGAGATTCCTGCTCATTGTACATCGGTACGACGATGCTGATGCATTTTTTCCCCATGTTTCCCCCTTATCTTATATCTTATCCACATACTAAACAGGAATAATAAAAAGTGCTGCTATGCTGATGACAGCTCCGATCTGTACGCCCGGTGTGGTATAACGCAGCTCGATCTTATGCGTTCCTTCTTTTTTAAGTGTACACCAATGAGTGCATCCGCGAAAGGCTTTATTTTCGTCTTTTTACCGTCTACATACAGACTCCAGCCCTCATCTGCCGGCACTGACAGAATCAGTCTTCCCGCCTGCCTGACATCGATACTTCCAACGATCCTGCGATCTGTCATTTTTCGAGTGACATGGTCTGTTCGCTGAGCGTCTCATACGCAGTGCACATGGCCTTGAAATTCAGGCGGTACACATGGTATTCGATCGTTTCTGCATTGAGATTGGTAATATGGACCTTTGTTCCGGCTTTGCACTCTCCCAGATCCAGCAGATAGCGGTGGGTGGTCTTTCCATACTGCTGCGTCCATCCGTCATCTCTTGATACTGTCAGGGAATCCGCATTGCAGGTCACATAATCCGCATAATAATATCCATCCTCGGAAATATCAATTGTCGTATCCCCGGCTGCCTGCGACTGTGTACAGGTTGCCGGATAAAGCATGTCTCCTTTTGCTCCCAGCTGCTGTGCCAGGGAATTCAGGGAACCGATCCTATCAAGCATGGAAGATTCCCAGCCTTTTATTGCCTTCTCGCTCATCATATAGCCAAGTGGCAGGCAGTAGTTATTCCGATAAAGATAATTTCCATTGCTGCTTCCCACAAGTGTCCGCAGTGGACTTTCATCCACCGGATTAGAGGAAAGCATATACTTCACCGAAAACATGGCTGACGGAAGCGGGGAAGCACCATTGTAACAGTAGAAATTTTTTCCGCCCTCCATATACAGGCTCTGGAAGAGATGGCTGACATCCAGATTCATCAGGGAGGAAAATATGGTTGCCGAACGGTATCCGTACAGGCTGTCATCGTTTTTGGTTTTCCGCCCACTGTCCTCCACCCGGTAAAATCCATCATTTCCGTTATCCTCTTTTGCCTGTTGCAGCAGATCTTCGTAGTACCCCTGTTTATCCGTATATGCCACGCGGCTGGTAACGCCAAGCCCGGTTACCGCCATATTGACAGCCAGTTCTGCAATGGCAACACAAAAGGCAGCTTCCCGCAGGGCTATCCGCATTTTCTTCGGGGCAATCTTAAGCAAAAGAAGCAGGATTCCATAAACTAAGATAAACAGCATGGTAATCACAACTGCCATGTACTCTGTCACCAGTTCATCCCCGTAATATCCGGAGAGAACCATCAGTGTCAGTGCGGCAAGCACTGCTATGATGATATGCCAGCGTCTGGTTCCTTTCCATTTGCGGATCGTTGCAAATCCCATGACCAGAAGCACAAAAATGTAAAGGAATGACTGTCTGCCCGGCAACGCCTGCGGAAAATGCATACCATGCCAGATATAATCCAGCTGATTATCCGCAAAGCTCACAAGGAAAAAAGACAAGCATCAGCATACGCGGAACTTTTTTCCTTCCAGGAGATTCTGCGGTTCAGCACATACAGCCATACTAGTACCAGGGTAAATGCCCCGGCATACAGATTCGGCCAGTGATCATTTCCCGTATAACTTGTAGTGACGGCTGCCGCACGCCCCAGCTCCGCAATAACAGAAAAATACCACTCCAGCGTTTTCGGAAAGCTGTCTTCAGCAGACCCGGAAGCAGAAAGCACGGCGATCTCCGGCAATAGCAGTACCATCGAGACAGACCCTGCCAGCAGGGAATACCATGCGAACCGTAAAAATGCTTTCAGTTTTCCTCCTTTCTGCGTAAAAAAGAGAAGAATAAAATAAAACACCAGAAAGATGCAGATCATGATGGAAATGTAATAATTTGCAAACACCGACAATGCAAGTGTCACAAAATACAGTCCCGGTTTCTGCTCCCGTACCAGTTTTTCCAGTCCCACCATGATCAGAGGAAAAAAAGGATGCAGTCCATCCACATGATATCCCAGCTGTAGGCTGCCACAAATCCGGACAATGCATATGCCGTAGAAAATACAAGTGCCGGAATCACCTGATTTTTATGGAGTTTTGAGTCTTTTCCAATCAGATGAAAATGATATTTTAAAAATAAGAAAAAAGTCAGTCCGCACAGGGCAATCTTTGCCAGCACCAGTATCGTCATAAACTCGATCACATAATGTTTCGGGCAGAGCACGATCAAAAAAATTAAGCGGACTCGCCAGATAATAGGCATACAGGGAAACAAAATCCGATCCCAGTCCCAGGTTCCAGGAATACTGCAGACTTCCGCCGGTTCTTAATTTATGAAGAAACTCTGTAAAAAACGGACAGTACTGATGATACATATCGATATGCAGAATACAGTTATCCCCGAAAGGATATACCCCGTTTCCGATACAGATGACCACACAGATTATAAATGGCATAAGAAATGCCATCACATAAGGAAATGACCGGTGCGACACCATCCGCGAAATCATTTTTTTCATGTTCTTACTCATCCTTTTCCTTGTTTTTTTTCAAACAACTGATAATACTGAAGCTTCTTGTAAGTCTGAAGCTGTTTTTCATCGGCTCCGATCCCTTTTGTCTGCCCCGCTGCAGAGATCACCGGGTAAGTTTTGCTCAGACTTAAGAGGTAATTCTGGTATGCATTCGTCGGCACTCCTGCTGCGGTAAGTACCTGCGCCGCAAGATAATTCAGACTCGTATTTTTATCTTTCGCTCCCTCGATCCCATAATTACTCCACACCAGATAAGGTACGAGATAACGTTTTTGTGTTTCTGCCTGTGCCCCGTTTTCCACGACAGAAGCCACTGTATCATTCGGCTGATGATCCCCGAAAAATACGATGATCGTCCTGTCATCCACTTTGGAAAAATAATCAATCAGATTTTCGAGTGCCTGATCGGTCTTGTGGATCAGTGTCAGGTACTGATTGAGCGGTTCGCTGGCATACTGTGACTGGATATCATTCGTCAGATTCATATAGGTATCGGTATATCCGCCATGATTCTGCATCGTCACATTGAAAATAAAGGCCGGTTTGCCGGAGGCTTTGTTTTTCTCATAAGTTTCTATAATATGCTCCATATCCGATGCATCGCTGATATAATTGCGCACATAGGAGACATCCCTGTAATCTTCCATAAAATCCAGATTGTCAAATCCAAGCAGAGGATACACTTTATCCCGGTTCCATCCGCTGGCCTGATACGGATGCTGTGCATAGGTCGCATATCCTAAGGATTTCAGATAACCTGCTAAAGACGGTGTCCTGCTCTTGATGTACTGCTGATACGGAATACTTCCGTTCGGAAGGAATGCCATCGTATTGCCTGTCAGAAATTCAAATTCCGAATCCGCAGTGTTTCCCCCACACACAGATGTCTGGACATATCCCGTGACCGTGTTTTTCTCCCCCTGCTGCATCCGGTGCATAAACGGCATGTAATCCTCATTGGTTTCTAACGGTCCCAGCACTTTTAAAATCCGAAAATGCCCTCATCCATGATGACAATGATGTTGGGCAGATCCTGTGTGTCGGTTTCTGTTGTTTTAGTTTCGTATTTCGCCAGCGTCTCTTTTTGCTTCATCCGCATCGTATCCTGCCGGACGTTCCACTGCCACATAGGCAAGATCCATGGCAAAGGTCACCGCCATGCCGTTTACTTTTGTCATATATGCCGGTGTGAACAGAAACGGATACAGATAATGTTTTGTCTGAAACGATTCCTGCTGCAGGGCATTGACAAATGTACACAATGCCAGTCCCACCAGTACGATACTCCCCAGCCTTATTTTCCAGGAAAAACGCGGACCTTTTTTAAAAAGGCGGGTCAGCACAAATAATGCAATAAAAACAAGTGTAACAATCACCATGCGCCGGTCCGGTGTAAAATCATAGTTTCCAGCCACACTGGCTGCTGTTCCGGCCGAAAACAGATCCCACGGAACAAACGGTGTGGAACGGAATTTCATCACATAATGATTGGTAATTCCAAACGCCACAGCAAGTCCGTACAGCACTCTGGACGCAAAACACATTCTTCCGGTCAGAAAATATAACATCCATCCGATCAGCTCAAACAAAAAAATATTAAAAAGCTGTGCTCCCACACGCACTTCCGCAAACGGATTGTGTTCATAACACTCCATCAGGTAAAAAGCAAACACCGGAACCACGGCATACCAAAACAGCCATATGCCCTTCTGTTTCCACCCTTCTGTCCGTTTTTGTGTGTTGTTTTTCTCCCTTTTTTGTCTGCTTACGTGCGACTATCTGCTCCATGTTTCCTAACATAAAAATGAGTATGGCTCCTTCCATTCCTTCCATTTCCATCGCTTTTCATACGATTTTATCTGAATAGAATTTTACCACACTCATTCTGCTTTTTAAAACGCATTTCACATTTTTATCATAATTTCATTCTAGTAATTGGATAACACCAGATGCTCCCGGTATGCACGATCCATACCATCGATCACGCGGCGTGCCTGCCCGTATCTGCGTGGATTGATGGTGATCACCCAGAGGGTATCTGCCGCCTGGTGGAGTTCCCTCTTGAAAAAAGGAATCTTTTTTACTGTTCTTTGTAAATGGAATGTGCTGTTCAAGCAGTGCCTCCGCCGTATGTGTACTCACTCTGGAATTGGTGGTACGGCACAGTTCCACGTCGTTATCCTTATAATTTCCAAGTTTCATCGTCATGCTTTTTGCATCTTCCTCCTCACGTGACTTTTACCTCAATCTCCCTGCCAAGTCCTCCTGCAACTTTTTTCCAGAAAGTCCAGACTCGGATTATATCTCCCGCTCTCCAGACGGGAAATATTTGACTTTCTGGTACCGACTTTTTCTGCGAGCCGTTCCTGTGTCATCCCCTGCTCCTTTCGCACCTGCCGAAGCTGGGCTGCAATTTCCTGTCTGGCGTGATTATGTTCCTGCATATCCGCCCCCTTACACCTTTATAAATCGTGCTCATGTATTCTAAAGTTATCATATATGATAACTTCTGTCAATGAACCAAAAAGTCCTATTCCCGAAATCATAAAAAGGCTTTGCAAATGCGTCTTTCATATGTTAATATAATATTTGTTCGCGCCGGCATGTCGGAATTGGCAGACGAGGCAGACTCAAAATCTGTTGATGGCAACATCGTGTGGGTTCAAGTCCCACTGCCGGCATATAAAAGACCTCAGGTTTCCAATCGGAAATCTGAGGTCTTTCTTTTTGCGGCACATCGTTTTCTTAAACCAACAGAGGACGCATCCCTTTCCCCCGGGATTGCGTCCTCCATTATTTTACCTGTACATCCTAACTCTTTTATTTTGTAATCCTGATATCATCAAAACAGTCAAATGTTGCAAAGTAATCTTCCGGTGTCTCTGCACGGCGGATCATCTTCACGCTTCCGTCTTCTTTGAGCAGTAATTCTGCAGAACGAAGACGTCCATTGTAATTATATCCCATGGAAAATCCATGTGCACCGGTATCGTGGATCACAAGATAATCTCCCATGTCGATCTCTGGCAGTTTCCGGTCAACCGCGAACTTATCGCAGTTCTCGCAAAGACTTCCTGTCACATCATACACGTGATCGCATGGTGCATTTTCTTTTCCCATGACCGTGATATGATGATATGCACCATAAATTGCCGGGCGCATAAGGTTTGCAGCGCAGGCATCCACACCAATGTACTCTTTGTAAGTGTGTTTCTCATGGATGGCCTTCGTCACAAGGCATCCGTAAGGGTCCGAGCATGAAACGTCCCATCTCGGTATAAATGGATACATCCCCAAGTCCTGCCGGAACTAAGATCTCATCGAACTTTTTTGTGCACACCTTCTCCGATGACAGCGATATCATTCGGCTCCTTGTCCGGTGTATAAGGGATTCCCACACCACCGGAAAGATTTACGAATCTGATATCACATCCGGTCTTTTCCTTTAATTCCACGATCAGTTCAAACAGTTCTCCTGCAAGCTTCGGATAGTATTCGTTTGTGACGGTATTGCTGGCAAGAAATGCATGGACACCGAAATGCTTTGCTCCCTTATCCTTTAAAATCTTAAACGCTTCGATGAGCTGATCCTTTGTCATGCCGTATTTGGAATCTCCAGGGTTGTCCATGATTCCATTGCTCAGTTCAAATACTCCACCCGGATTGTAACGGCAGCTGATGGTCTCCGGAATATAACCGATCGTTTCTTCTAAGAAATCAATATGGGTGAAATCATCCAGATTGATGATTGCCCCGAGTTCATCCGCATAGGCAAATTCCTCTGCCGGCGTATCATTTGAAGAAAACATAATATGCTTTCCGTCAAATCCACAGGACTTTGCAAGCATCAGTTCTGTGTAAGAGGAACAGTCACATCCCATATCATATTCCTGTAAAATTTTTAAAATATATGGGTTTGGGGTTGCTTTCACTGCAAAATACTCGCGGAATCCCGGATTCCATGCAAAAAGCTTCCTTTACTTTTTTTTTGCATTCTCACGAATGCCTTTTTTCATCATATAAATGAAACGGTGTCGGGTATGTTTTGACGATCTCCTCCACCTGACTCTTTGTTACAAACGGCTTTTTCTCCATAATCTGGCTCCTTTATCTACACTTTTTAGTCTGATGTTATGCTACAACAACTCTTTTTACAAATTCAAGCAATTTTCGCCTTTTCCTTTTATTTTTCCACAGATTATGATATGATATGCATGATCGAATGTTAGATTAAGCGAACGAAAGATGAGGAACATCATGGGTGTAACAGTTTTACCTTATATTGATCAGACACAGACAGCCAGGCTGCAGGAAGCAGCTTCTGCCAATATACAGACACCGAAAAATACGGATGAAGCCGTCACCACATTTAAGGAATGTCTGGCTTCCGCTGAGCGCAGCGTACAGGCCATGGCAGTGGACGCACTGCTTGCCGCCAGCAACAGTGGTGCCGTTTCCCTGGATACGGTACAGCAGATCCTTGATTTACCCCGCAGACCGATGCACCGGTTGATACGTCTCCGGTCACGGATACCCCGGCAATTTCCAGTTCTTCTGCAACAAATAGTACCACCTCCTCCGGCAGTGTTTCTTCTCCGGAGAACCTCGAAGAATATTTCAAAGAAGCTTCTGAAACATACGGTGTGGATATCAACCTGCTCAAAGCCATTGCCAAGCAGGAATCCAATTTCAATCCATCCGCAACCAGCTCTGCCGGTGCCATTGGTGTCATGCAGCTGATGCCGTCCACCGCAAAAGGACTTGGTGTCACAAATGCATACGATGCACAGCAAAATATTATGGGTGGTGCCAAACTGATGGCGCAGAACTTAAAGAAATACAACGGAGATGTTTCCCTTTGCGCTTGCCGCATACAATGCCGGTGGTGGAAATGTCGACAAGTACGGTGGTATTCCACCGTTTAAGGAAACACAGAATTATGTCAAAAAAAGTGCTTGGTTATTATCAGAATTCCAACGCTTAATTTCTAAAAAAGAACCCGTGAAGATGAACAGTCTGCTGTTCATCTTCACGGGTTTTTTACTGTCTAAAGAAAAATTTGATTATAATTTGAATCTGGAAAGAAGATCTCCAAGACTTGTTCCGGCCGTTTCATTTGAGCTGTACTCGATTGCCTCTGCCTCTTCTTCCTCCTGCGGCTTTTCCATAATATCTTCCAGCGCTTTCATGCTCAGGCTGACTTTTCCATCGTTGGTATTTAAAATCTTCGCCTTTACTTTCTGTCCCTCTTTTAAAACTTCATGAACGGAAGAGATCCGCTTCTGGCTGATCTGTGAAATATGAACCAGACCGCTGATGCCATTCCCGATATTGATGAATGCTCCGTATGGCATAATGGATTCTACGGTTCCCTCTACCACAGATCCAGGCACAAGCATGGCAATCCGGTGATTTCTTTCGTCCTCGCGCTCCTGTCTTGCCACAACTTTTCCGGACAATACCAGTTTATTCTTCTCAGGATCTACGGTAATCACAACGACACGCACATCTTTTTTCCGATCCATGCATCCGTGTCTTCCACATAATCTGCGGACAACTGGGATGCCGGAATGAATGCACGGATTCCTTCTAAGAATGCAACCACACCACTCGGCACACTCTCTTTGATCCGGACAGTCACAACCGTCTGCTGCTCCATCATCTCCCGGAGTTTATCCCAGGCAAGCACTTCGTTTGCTTCCTTTTTCGACAATTCGATGTTTCCGTGTCCGTCATCTGTACGCACAACCGTTGCCTCGATGATGTCTCCCGGCTGTAATTCTTCCTTCGCATGAAAATCCGGATCATTGCTCAGATTTTCAATTTTGATAATTCCCGGTGCATAATAATTCAGGTCAAGTGTCACTTCTTCATCGGTTACTGCTACCACAGCTCCCCTGACAATATCTCCTTCGTTAATCGTGCGGAAAGAACGTTCCAGCTCCTTTTCATAATCCTTCATTGATTCCATCTGAAAAACCTCCTTTAAAATATCTGAAAAATTGCAAAACGGCAGAACCCCAAAGGATTCCACCGTTTTATGAAGCGAGCTGATGACGGGAATTGAACCCGTGACCCCTTCCTTACCAAGGAAGTGCTCTACCTCTGAGCCACATCAGCATCTCGTTGACCGCGTCAACTCCTACATCATACATGGTATTTTCTAAATTGTCAAGAATTTTTTAATTATTTTATCAAATTACAGTTCCCAGCGTGTTGCCGTTTTCCCCTGATGTGATCCGCAATGATTACAGCCTGGAAAACATGCCCCCATGGGTCAGGGCTGTAATCATGCAATCATTTGCACCGCAGTGCAAAGCCTGACAGTATAACGCGTGGTTATCAGACAATTTTTTTTTAAATTTCAATTACATCTCTCTCATATGCATTGATCACTTTGGTATCTCCGATGAAATCCTCCCGCGGAATATCCCTTCCATAATTCATATGCATATGTCCATGTACAAAATATTTCGGATGGTATTTGTTAATCACACGATAAAATGCATCAAACCCTTTATGGCAAAGATCTTCCCCATCATGCATACCGCCTGCCGGGGCATGTGTCACCAAAATATCAATGCCCCCTTTTCGGCGTATTTTTCCAGAAAAGTCTCCGGATGCGGCGTTCCATCTGCACTTCCGTATACTGGTTCACCCCTGGTTTATAACGGTAAGATCCTCCCAGTCCGAGAATCCTTATCCCATGAAACATATACACGGTATCTTCAATACAGATACATCCCTCCGGTGGCTTTCTTTCGTACTTATCATCATGGTTTCCATGCACATACAATACCGGAACTGCAATCATCGTTGCGATAAATGACAGATAATCTGCTTTCAGGTCACCACAGGAAATTACCAGGTCAATATCCGCATAGTCTTCTTTTCGAAAGAAATCCCAGATTTTCTGAGATTCTTCATCTGCTATTACTAGTATCTTCATTATTTCATTTTTTTTTCCTCTACACCTTTTATCTGGACAACCGGACGTGCCTCTGCACGTAATTCTCCCATTGTCGGTATCTCCCCAATGACATTATCTGTCAGCCAGTCCATCTCCATGATGGCTTCCGGTTTCATGGCTTTATCCTTCTTGTTTTTGAGTGTCCCGTCCTGTGCACGGATTTCTCCGTAAAACGGCACAATATCTCCCTTTTTTAATATCACTCTTTAAGTGATCCACCAGACGCTTGACCCCGGTCGGTACATTCTTCGAACAGATCAGGTCAATCACACCCGCAGACATTCCCCACCAGTAGTTGAGTGCCCTGCCCTCAGAATTTTCTTCCGACTGGTAAGATCCCGCAAGAATACTCTGGATCATTTTTTCATAGAATACACCCCAGTTCCAGAGTGGCATCACCAGATTCAGTTTCCTTCCATCCTCCGAACACTCATACAGCCCAAACTGCCTGCCCGGATCGCGCGGTGTAATCATATCCTGATCCGATACCACCTGAATATTGTTGTCCTTTAAGAACCGTTCCCTGTCATAATTTTCACTGGTGGACCATGCAAGATAAATCCTTGCCCGTGGATTGGTAAAACTTGCTCCCAGCGCAAAGGCATTAATATTTGCGATCATTCCGTATATCGGGTAATCTGCAATATATGCAATCCTGTCATTTTCTGCCAGTGCACCCGCAATCATTCCCGAAAGGAATTTTGCTTCATACATCCGGGCATAGTACGTGCGGATATACTTATGCGAAGTATTCAGACTGCAGTTTAAAATCTTTACATCCGGATGATCCACAGCCACTTTCAGACTGTCTTTCATCATCTGCGGTGCCACCTCAAATATGATATCTGCCCCCTGACGGATCACGTCATTCAGCACCTGCTCCGTGCGTTCCTCCGTCACATCATTGACACAGATGGTCTTCATCTGATCCGGGAACGTCTCTTCCAGATAATTGCGCCCAAGGTCATGCGCATAAATCCAGTCGGATGTATCCGGTGATTTTGGATACAGGAATGCCACGGTAAATTTCTTTGCTGACGATGGCATAAAGTAACTGAAGATGTTTCTTCCCTTTACGCTCTTCTGCCGCCAGCGGATCCATGACCAGACCAACACTCTGTTTCTCTGTGAGCATGACAAACTCATTCCAGCATTTCACAATATTTAAACTCAGCTCATCATCCGACATGCCAAGAACCGTATTGTAACCGTATACATTGATAAATGCAGTCAGCGCATCCCCCACCCGGATCGGAAGCTTGCGCCCTCCGCGGAACTCATATGCCTTTGTGAAATGATTGACCAGACTGTTAAATTCCATTCGGGTATCCGCATCCCATATGGCAGTGGATCCCATCAGTGCAAGCAGTTTATCCACCATACCGATTTTGGAAAATTCGATATTGTTCAATCCCGAAATCTGATTAAACTTCATATATTCATAATATAATTTTACGTCCTCATCCTCGGAATACTTTGGAATCTTACGTGTCACGTTGGCGACAATGGAATCTGCCTTAAAATACTTCAGTACACTGACACGCTTGTTTCCCTCCACCACATAATAACGGTTCATATATTCATAAGCAACAATCGGATCCCGGATACCTTCGTTTACCTGTGCATCGGACAGCGCAATCCATTTGCATGCAAACTCTGTATCCGCATCGAGGATCGGCATAAAATTGGCTGCAAAAGAATACGTTCTCCCTTTCGTCGCCGTACCAACCACAAAATCCAATGGTATCTGCATCAGCCCCATATTCTGTTCCGTCTGGATATTTTCTCTGGATAAAATATCATCCAGAACCGGCAGATAGGGAAAGCGCCCCTGCGAAACGCATGCCTTATATTCTTTTTTTCCAAGTTTGAATGCTTCCTGATATTCGTTATCTCCCATTTTTTCTCCTTTCTACGGTTATTCCATGTTTTTGTTATTCCAATTTTACCACATCTGTGTTATGATACCAATGAAAAGTGAAAAAAAAAAAAGCAAAGATTTTCTTTCTTTATGTGCTAAAATTTGCTATAATCAAATGTAGTAATAGGTACTATGGAGGAAATTCTATGGAGAATATCACTAAAGAACAGGCTGATATCATCGGTGAAGTTGCAAATATCTGTACAGGTACTGCGGCTACCGCCCTCAGTATGATCATCAACCGTTCAACAAACATTACCACTCCGCTTGTAGAAGTACTGGACAAAGAAAACACGCTGGAAAGTGACAACCATATTCTGGTCAAGGTTCCATACACAAGCGGCTTAGACGGGACAAATCTTATGGTACTGGATGTTCAGGATGCGCTGGTCATTGCAAGTCTTATGATGGGCGGTGACGGTCGTAATCTTTCCAATCTGCAGCTCGATGATCTCACGTTATCAGCAATTGCAGAAGCCATGAACCAGATGTGTGGATCCATTGCCACATCTATGGCGTCACTGTTATCCAGGCCGACAGATATTGGATTTCCGCTTATCAATTCAAAGGATCGCAAGACTTTCGAGATTCCGGATGAACTATGTAATGGAACAGATATCGTCAAGGTCACTTTTCGCCTGACCGTGGAAGACCTGATCGATAGTGAGCTGATACAGTTATACCCTATCAGCATAGTAAAACAGATTTTAAAACAGGAGGATATATAAATGGCAAAGATATTAATCGTTGATGATGCAGCATTCATGCGAATGATGCTCAAGGACATTCTGACAAAGGGCGGATTTGAGATCGCTGGTGAAGCAGCAGACGGTGTAGAGGCCGTTGCAAAGTATAACGAGTTGAAACCAGATCTGGTTACTCTTGACATCACGATGCCAAACAAAGACGGTATTCAGGCACTCAAGGAGATCAAAGCAGCTGATCCAAACGCTACATGCGTTATGTGTTCTGCAATGGGACAGCAGTCCATGGTTATTGAAGCAATCCAGTCCGGCGCAAAGGATTTCATTGTTAAGCCATTTCAGGCAGACCGTGTATTAGAGTCCATCCGAAAAGTATTAGGATAAAATCTTATCATATTAAAAAAGGAGCACCATATATGGATGCTCCTTTTCTATTTCTTGTTTTTGCAATCGTCTATTCTTATTTTCTGACAAAATACAGTTCTTTTTACAATTGCCGGAGTTGCTGCAGGGCATCATTTTTCAAAATACAGATGCCGTGTTCCTGTATGAACGCTTTCCGCTCCGCTCCGACAAGAATATCCTGTGCATATTCATCCGTCAGATTCGAGAGCCTCCTTAAACTGCCCTCTTCCATACCGGAAAATGTAAGGATCAGCATATAGCGATCCTCGTATTTATAAAGCTGACCCGTAGGCAGATCCGGTGGCATAATGTTTTTTGCATAACGGAGCAGCCTATCAAAATCCGCAAACACTATCGTGGCATAAACAGGAACCTGATCCGGATTTCCCTCGTTTTGCCGTGCTTCATTAATCTGTGCCCACTTCTGCTGTGGAATTGCATTCATCAGTCCATTGACAATATCTTTCAGATGCTCCATCATTTCATCCGATCCCGGATGCTCCGAAAACGTAAGTGCCAGCGTATGGTCTGACATAAAATCAGCACGCACTGTCTTGATGCCCAGTTCAAATTTTGTCTCAAAACTCTGTTCTGCCATATCAAAAATCTGGTTCATAAATTCCTGCGTCCGCTCTCCATTGCTCATAATTTCCTCAATGGTGTATCCCAGATCCTGAATTTCCTGTTCTGATATTACACAACGAATGGTATGTTTTCCAATTTTTGAAAACTTCATACGCTCACCCTCTTTCCTCCAGATGATTCATCTGCCTGATCTTTTGACGTATTCTCTGTAATGCATTGTCGACAGATTTCGGGCTTTTTCTTCATCAACCCTGCGATCTGCATATAGTTATTTCCGTCCAGATAAAATTGCAACACCTGTTTTTCCATCGGACTTAACCGGCTATTCACCCGGTTCCACAAATCCCTGGACACTTCCTGTTCGATCACCAGCTGCTCCGGGCTGCTGGTAAACCCAATACTGCCTTCTGCCCCCTGCTCAAAAAAAAGATAAATAGGAATTCAAAGGCTGATGCTTTTTTCTGTTGGATGCCTCTATTGCAGAATACAGCTGACGGTGAATACACAACCCTGCAAAATGAAAAAAACTGCTGTCTTTGTCCAGACAAAAATCCCGGATGGCCTTAAACAATCCAATCATGCCTTCCTGAATCAGATCATCGGTTTCTCCTCCGATCAGATACATGGCATTGGCATATTTGCGGACAAGCGGCTTATATTTTTCGAGAATATAGTCCGTGATCTCTGTTTCTCCCTGCCGGAGTCTTTCAATCAATTCCTCATCCGTACAAGCATCATACTTCATTCTTTTCTTATCCCTTCTTCATCCTCTGACGCACAATCTCATACGAGAGAACTCCTGCAGCCACCGATGCATTTAAGGAATCAATATCTCCCTTCATTGGAATGGAAGCCACCATATCACAGTTTTTCTTTACGAGTGGACTGACTCCATCTCCCTCATTTCCGATCACCAGACCGATCGGTCCGGTCAGATCCATATCGTACATTAAGGTTCCATCCATATCCGCACACACAAACCACATACCGCGGTCTTTGAGTTCTTTCATGGTATTGGAGATATTTGTCACTTTTGCTACCGGTACATAATTAACCGCACCTGCCGATGTACGTGCGACGGTCGGTGTCAGTCCCGGCACGGCGTTTTGGAATGATTACACCGTGTGCCCCTGCCTGATTGGCGGTACGGATAATTGCCCCCAGATTATGTGGATCTTCGATTCCGTCTAAAATCAGGATAAACGGTGGTTCTCCCTTTTTTTCTGCAAGTGCCAGAATATCTTCCACCCTGGCATAATCATATGCTGCACTGACAGCAATCACTCCCTGGTGCTTTCCTGTCTCAGAAATCTGATCGAGGCGTTCTTTTGTCACATAATTGACGATTGTATCGTGCTTTCTTGCCTCTGGTAATGGATCTGACCGGTCCATCCTGACAGCCGTCCAGAACATATAATTTATCGATTGTCCTGCCAGAACGAAATGCCTCAAGGACAGCGTTGCGTCCTTCAATATGATTTTCTTTCATTCCGGTAAATGTTTTCTTTTCGTCCTCCATAATTTTTTTACCTTATAAACGCAGATGCAGACCATCTGCTGCTTCCTTAATCAATGAAACCAGTCGGTCGAACCGGTCCGTCAGATACAGATATCCCACCAGTGCCTCCAGCCCCGTTGCCTTACGGTAATCCGCCATCGTTGCATTTTTTGCCATGGTTGCCGACTTGGCATTGCGTCCTCTGCGATAGATGTCCGCTTCTTCCTCCGTAAGCATCGGTTCAAGATATTGTATGATAACTGCCTGCGTATGTGCTTTTACAATCTGACTCGTCCGGTGATGCAGCTGGTTGGGACGGGTATTTCCCTTGCCCACAACAACCGACCGAATCACCAGATCAAAAACACCATCCCCGATATAAGCCAGTGTCAGCGGCGAGTAGGTACGGATATCGACATCCGGAACCTCAAATTTTTTCTTGATGTATGCGTCAATTCCTTCACTCATGCATTGCGCTCCCATACCACACCTTCGCGGGTATCTTTGATGGTGATGCCCCGTGCAAGAAGCTCGTCGCGGATTGCATCTGCACGGGCAAAATCTTTCGCTTTCTTTGCCCCGGCACGCTCCGCAATCTTTTCATTGATGAACTGTTCCAGTTCTGCATCCACGCTCGTTCCCGCGTCCAGTCTCTCCTGACCTGCAGTTGTCAGATTCAGTGCCAGCACCTGGTCAAAATCATTCAGCAGTGCCAGCTTTGTCTTTTTCACTGATATCTGCCTTTACCACGTCATAGACGATGGTCAGTGCCATGGAAGTATTCAGATCATCACGGATTGCATCTGCAAACTTTTTACGGAATGCTTCAAATGCTTCCTGCTCCATCTCTCCCTCATCTTTGAAGGTGGCAATCTTTTTTACTAATTTTTCATATGCACTCTCTACGTTGTCCAGATTATCATAAGAAAATACGAGTGGTTTACGATAATGAGACTGCAGACAGAACATACGGTATGCCAGAGGATCGTACCCTTTGCTCTCCAATAGAGATACCGTCAGGAAATCGCCCTTGGACTTACTCATTTTTCCGGTCTGGTCATTCAGGTGGTTTACATGAAACCAGTAGGCACCATTTGTGTCCCAGATAGCTTTCGGACTGTGCAATCTCGTTTGTATGGTGTGGAAAAAATATTGTCCACGCCGCCGCAGTGGATATCCATATATTCACCCAGATGCTTGATTCCGATGCAGGAGCACTCAATATGCCATCCCGGATATCCAACACCCCACGGGCTGTCCCACTTCAATGCCTGATCCTCGAATTTGGATTTTGTAAACCAGAGAACAAAATCGTTTTTATTCCGTTTATTTTCATCTTCCTCCACATCGTCACGCACGCCGACCTGCAGCTGTTCCTTTTCGACTGCGGAAGAAAATACAAAATAATCCTCCAGTCTGCTGGTATCAAAATAAACATTTCCACCGGCCTGATAAGCATATCCCTTTTTAAGAAGTACCTCGATCATGTGAATAAATTCCGGAATGCAATGGGTTGCAGGTTCTACCACATCCGCTTTTTGATATTTAATTTCCGGCAATCCTCAAAAAATGCATCTGCATAAAATTTTGCCACTTCCATAACGGTCTTGTGCTCGCGCTTCGCACCTTTTAACATTTTGTCTTCCCCCGTATCCGCATCGGAAGAAAGGTGTCCCACGTCCGTGATATTCATGACGCGCTTTACATCATACCCCACATAGGAAAGTCCACGCACAAGAATATCCTCCATGATATAGGTACGCAGATTCCCGATATGCGCAAAATGATAAACGGTCGGTCCACAGGTATACATTTTGATTTTGCCATCTTCGTGCGGTATCACTGTCTCAATCTTTCTTGTCAGTGTATTGTAAAAGCGAAATTGATTCTCCATTGTGTCTGTCCTTCCATCTGTTTCTTCTTATATATTTTAAGTGTACAATATTTTCCGGCAAAAGTCACGTCTTATCTATGATCTGCTGCACCCGGGACATCCTGCACATTTACTCCCGCCCCCGACAACCATACTGCTCTCATAAAATCCGTTCAGCATACAGATTGCCTGTGACGAAATTCCTTCTTCCGTTCCGGTAAACCCAAGTCCTTCCTCGGTCGTTGCCTTGATATTGATCTGCTCTTTTACAATGCCAAGGGTCTTTGCAATATTCTCCTCCATCTGCGCAATATACGGACGCAGCTTTGGCTTCTGTGCAATCACTGTCGCATCAATATTTTCTACCACATAACCATTCTTTTCCAGTAAAAGACGCACATGTTCGAGCAGTTTCATGCTGGAAATTCCCTTATACTGCGGATCGGTATCCGGAAAATGTTTTCCGATATCCCCGAGTGCTGCAGCACCAAGCAGTGCATCCATGATTGCATGCACAAGCACATCCGCATCCGAATGTCCGAGCAGTCCCAGCGTATGCGGAATCTCCACACCTCCGAGAATCAGTGGCCGTCCCTCCACCAGTTTGTGTACATCATAACCCATTCCTACACGCATTTTTTCTTCTCCTGTCTTTTTTTATGATGTTGCTGATTCCAGTTCCCCCCTGCAAACAGCTTCCTTATAAATTCTAATTAACATGCCACCAGACAAAGCCTGATGACCTTCACAGGCTTCAAGTCTGTTTTATTATAACACAAATTCGGGGGCTGTATCAAACAGTCCCCGAACGAAATATCACATCAGTTTTCAACTATGCAAGTGCTGCTGTAATGATTGCCATGGAATATACTTCTGATGCATTACATCCACGGGACAGATCATTGATTGGCGCATTCAGACCTAACAAAATCGGACCGTAAGCTTCGAAATTACCAAGTCTCTGTGCAATCTTGTATCCGATATTTCCGGCATTGATATCCGGGAAAATAAAGGTGTTTGCATGTCCGGCAACGGAAGAATCCGGGCACTTTGTTCTTGCAACTCTTGGTGATACCGCTGCATCAAACTGTAATTCTCCCTCGATTGGAAGATCCGGGTATTTCTCACGTGCCTTATGTGCTGCATTGCGCATCTTGTCTACATCCTCACCCTTTCCGGAGCCTAAGGTAGAGTAGCTTAAGAATGCAACCTTCGGATCTACACCGAAAATTCTTGCACAGGCAGCTGACTCACCGGCGATCTCTACCAGCTCATCCTCAGTCGGATGAATGTTGATGGCACAGTCACCCATTGCAAGAACCTCGTTCTCACCGGTTGCAGACGGACGAACCAGAATGAAGCAGGAAGATACGATGGAGTTGCCCGGCTTTGTCTTAATCAGCTGTAATGCAGGACGTACCGTATCTGCGGTAGAGTAGGTTGCTCCGCCAAGAAGTGCATCAGCAACGCCCATCTTTACAAGCATGGTTCCGAAGTAGTTTGCCTGGGAAAGAATGCCTCTTGCCTGCTCCGGTGTTACTCCCTTGCTCTTTTCTTAATTCACAGAACAGATCTATCATCTCATCCATACGGTCAAATTTCTTTGGATCAATGATCTCTGCCCCACGGATATTAAATCCGCTCTCCTCTGCTGCCTTTTCGATTTCATCCGGATCGCCTACAAGGATTGGATGTAAAAAGTTGCTTGCAAGCAAACGGGAAGATGCCTCAAGAATACGAGGATCGCTTCCTTCTGTGAATACAATTTTCTTTGGGCTTTTCTTTAATACTTCAATCAGTTGTCCAAAACCAAACATAATAAATCTCCTTTATCTATACTTAATTTTATTATTAGCTACCACTAATTGTATACTCGTTATTCACGAAATTCAATGCATTTACGTGTTCTAAAATGAGAACATTTTTGCATAAAAAAGAGACCCCATGCTGATTCTCCATGGGGTCTCCTGTAAAATGAAGGATTTATCACAAATGGCGTTTTTACTGAATTTTCTACTGAACTGCCTCAAATGCCTCATCCAGATCCTCGATGATATCGTCGATGTTCTCGGTACCGATAGAAAGACGGATGGTGTTTGGTTTGATTCCCTGATCTAAAAGTTCTGCCTCATTGCACTCGGAATGTGTGGTGCTTGCCGGATGAATGGCAAGGGACTTCACATCTGCGACGTTTGCAAGCAGTGAGAACAGCTCAAGGTTATCGATGAATTCCTGTGCTTTTTCTGCACCACCCTTGATCTCAAATGTAAAGATAGAACCGCCACCATTCGGGAAATACTTCTTGTAGAGTGCCTGCTGCTCCGGGTCTTTGGAAATGGATGGATGGTTTACTTTTTTTTTCTACCTGTGGCTGGTTCTCTAAGTATTTAACAACCTTTAATGCATTCTCCACATGACGCTCTACGCGAAGGGAAAGCGTCTCTAATCCCTGCAGGAAGATAAATGCGTGTACCGGAGAAATGGTAGCACCTGTGTCACGCAGTAAAATTGCACGGATATAAGTAGCAAATGCTGCCGGTGCGCAGTCCTTTGCAAAGCTTACCCCATGGTAAGATACGTTTGGCTCTACCAGCCATGGCCACTTGCTGCTCTGTGTCCAGTCAAATTTTCCGCTGTCGATGATCACACCACCAATGGTAGTTCCGTGTCCACCGATGAACTTTGTAGCAGAATGTAACACAATATCTGCGCCGTGCTCAATCGGGCGAACCAGATACGGAGTCGCGAATGTATTGTCAACAATCAGCGGAATTCCATGCTTGTGTGCAATTCCTGCGATCTTTTCAATATCAACTACTTCAGAGTTTGGATTTCCAAGTGTCTCTATCTCAATGGCTTTGGTGTTATCCTTAATTGCAGCTTCAATCTCTTCATAGTTGAACGGATCTACAAATGTTGCCTCAATGCCATAATCCGGAAGCGTATGTGCCAGAAGATTGTAGGTACCACCGTAGATATTCTTTGCAGCTACAATGTGATCCCCTGCATGCGCAACAGCCTGAAATGCATAAGTTAATGCGGCTGCTCCCGAACCTACCGCAAGTGCCGCAACACCGCCTTCAAGTGCTGCAATTCTCTGCTCGAAGATATCCTCTGTCGGATTGGTCAGACGTCCGTAAATATTTCCGGCATCCTTTAATCCGAAACGGTCAGCAGCATGCTGGCAGTTGTGGAATACATAAGAAGAAGTCAGATAAATCGGAACGGCTCTTGCATCGGTAACCGGGTCAGCCTGCTCCTGTCCAACGTGTAACTGTAATGTTTCAAATTTTAAATTTCTGTCTGCGTAATGTTTTTTGCTCATTTTAATACTCTCCTTTTTCTGCTATTTTTGAAATCACATTTACCTGATCCGGTAAAGTGTGGGGTTTTCGTTTGAACTGGTTATATCATACCACAGAGGTAGGAAAAGTGTTAGTCTTTTATTTTTATAGCTGGTTATAAGTTTTGCTTATAGCCGATACTTCTACAGTACTTTTTGTCATTTTATCAAAAATTCAGAAGCTGGAGAATGCGCTCACTCCCCTGTTCATCCCGGTTATCAATGACAAAATCGCAGATCTCCCGATTCCGTTTCTCCGCATCCAGTGACAACAGACGAAGGGTTTTCTCCTCGACAGAGAAATCCGACTGCACAATATCCGCAATCATGTCTTCTTTATCTTTTGCCACATAGATAATTGCGGTCGGAAAATGCCGCTTCATGGCAATTGCGCCACACATATCCAGGGACATGACGGCATACTTGCCATCGTCAAGCACCGCCTGGATATCTTCCTTTTTTTGTTCCGTAATGCACCCCGGCGTACATGGTGCGTTCAAAAGAAATCCTGCTGTGCAAACTGTTCTTTTGTCAGATAATGATGCTTGCTGCTTTTCTTGGTGCAGTAGGTTTTCGGATTGACAAAGCGATCCTCCTGACATAATTTTTTGGTCAATGCGTCTTTTCCGGAACCGGACGGTCCTACCAGTGCCAGAACCGATGGATTTTTTATTTCCATCGTGCGCGTCTGCGGGCATGGATGATCTGCCTGACCAGAGAAACAAATTCACTCATCTGATTCACGGACAGGAGTCCTGTCATCTTCCAGTTCCACGGCTTACGCATCAGTACCGGATACGTGGCCGGTGTCTCAAGTACATTATGAATGGCATCATCCAGGATGATATCAAACTGCACTAGATTCTTGGCATTGCCCAGAATAATATTCTCCGGCAGGGAATTCCGGAAATGCTGTAAGAATCTGTTTTGCACGAATCCCCATAAACGCTGGAGCTACTGCAGTAATGAAATAAACATCCGCAATTTCCATCAGACGATGCACTGCTTTTTTTATTCTTCTCCGGCACCTGCTGGCGGGCATAGAGTTCTTCGTCCTCGTAAAATTCCTTGATGACACCTGCACGTCCACGATTTTCCCAGGTATCAATCTCCTCCAGCCGAAGTGGCGGATCGATATGATATTTTTCATTTGCCATGGCAACGGCAATGCTGTTAAATGGTGCCGTCACATCGTCCCAGTCCAGCCCTATTTTCGGTCGTAACATCCACCCATGCCCCCTTCTTTTCTTCTAAATCAAACGATTTACTCCTCGACAGAAACCAGTTCAATTGTAAAATTCAATTCTTTTCCTGCCATCTCATGATTTGCATCAAATGTAATGGTTGTTTCATCCTTTTCTACTACTTTTACCGGAAATGGCTGTCCGGCAGCATTCTGCAAATACACCTGCTGCCCTGCTTCCAGTTCTTCTGCCCCCGGAAGCTGTGCCAGTTCCACCGTAAAAATGGCATCCGGATCTGCCAGTCCGTAGGCTTCCTCCGGCATCAGATGAACATCCAGCGTCTGTCCGACTTCCATGTTGGCAACTGCTGCATCAAATCCTTTGATCATCATTCCTGCACCACATACAAATTCCAATGGCTCTCCTCTGTCATAAGAGGAATCAAACTGTGTTCCATCATTAAATGTGCCGCGATAATGTGTTCTGCATTTCTTTCCAACGTTCTTTCCTTCGATGGTACTGCTTTTTGTATTTTCCATATGTTTTCTCCTGTTCTTCTTTTTATAAAATAAAAAAAACTTGTGATCTGTGACCACAAGCCTGTATAGTAGCGAGGGAGAGACTCGAACTCTCAACCTCCCGGGTATGAACCGGACGCTCTAGCCAGTTGAGCCACCTCGCCATATTTAGTTCCATCAGTTTTTCTGATGAATGGGACCTACAGGGCTCGAACCTGTGACCCTCTGCTTGTAAGGCAGATGCTCTCCCAGCTGAGCTAAGATCCCATTTCGTGTTGGCCGCTCTCGCAACCGACTTCGTTAGTATATCGTACGAGAACAGATATGTCAACACTTTTTTGAATTTTTGTATTTTTTGTATTTGTTGTAACTATTCCAAACAAATTTCCATGCACGATTGTCCCACACATGCTATGCAAGCAGCCGCTCTACCAGGCGCACACACTCCGCGGCATCCTTTGAATACCCATCGGCTCCGATCTCATCTGCAAAACTCTGTGTGATGCAGGCTCCTCCAATGATCACCTTGCTCTTGCAGCCTTTCTCCTTACAAAGCTCCACAACATCCTGCATACGCATCATCGTGGTAGTCATCAGCGCGGACAGCCCGATAATCGCAGCATTTTCACGAATCGCGGTATCCACGATATCTTCACACGGCACATCTTTTCCCATATCAATCACGTTGTAGCCATAATTTTTCAGCATCAGTACGACAAGATTTTTTTTTCCGATATCATGGATATCCCCCTCTACCGTTGCAATGACAAGCGTCGGCATCTCCTGTCCATCGTTCTTCTTCTCCAGCATCGGCTCGAGATAATCAATGGCAAGTTTCATGGTATTTGCACTGGCAATCAGCTGCGGCAGGAAATATTTTTCTGTTCAAAAAAATTCCCCGACTTTATTGATGGCTGCAATCAGCTGGTCATTGATGATCTCCTCCGGCTTTGCGCCGTCTGCAATTGCCTTTTTCACTTCATCTATAATGCTTCCTTTATTTCCTTTTTTAAAACCGCTGTCGTAACAGGATCTGCTTTTTCTTCCACAGATGCCGTGCCACCCGCAGCACCTTCTTTTTTTCACAACAACCGTCTCATATTTTGCCTTTTCCTCTGCCAGTTTATTCATACGCTCGATGTAGCGGATGTCACTGTCCGGACGGTGCAGCAGCATGTCCGAAGCAAATGCGGCATTCATCAAAAGTTCCTGCGACGGATTGGCAATCGCCATGGTAAGCCCCCGGCAGATGGCCATGGTAAGAAATGCCGTATTGACAAAACTCCGCTCCGGCAGGCCAAACGAAATATTCGACAGACCACAGATCGTCGGAAGCTTCCTGATATCCTTACAATAAGAGATGGTATCATAACATTCTTTCGCAGCCTCTGGATTGGCTCCGATTGTGGCAACCAGCCCATCCACGACAATATCCTCGTGTGCCATTCCCAGCTCCATGGCACGGTCATATACGGTATCGATAATCTCATGCTTTTCTTTGGCATCCTTTGGCAGTCCCTCATCGGAAAGCGGAAGCAGGACAAACATAGCCCCGTACTTTTTTGCCAGCGGAAGCATATGCTCGATTTTTTCTGTCTCAAGGGAAACGGAGTTGATCAGTGCTCTTCCCGGATAGACACGCAGTGCCTCTTCCATAACATCAATATGGCTGGTATCGAGGCAAAGCGGACAATCTACCGTCGCCGCAACTTCATAGATCACCTGCTTCATCATTTCTTTTTCGTCAATGCCGTTCATTCCCATATTGATGTCAAGGATGGCTGCCCCGTTTTCCTCCTGCGCCATTGCCATCTCACGCACAAGATCCAGTTTTCCTTCGCGCAGCTGGGCCTGCAGTTTTTTCTTTCCGGTCGGATTGATCCGTTCCCCGACCACCAGGAAATTGCCATCCAGACCAACTTCTACATTTTTGCGCTCAGACGCAAGAATCCTGCGATGCGATGCAAGCGGCCTGTGAAGTTCCATCCCCCGCGTTGCATCCGAAAGTGCCTTGATATGCTTTTCCGTTGTACCGCAGCATCCACCTACAATGGCTGCTCCCGCTTTTACCAGCGCCACACCTGCCCCGGCAAATTCTTCCGGTGTCATGCGGTACACCGTTTTCTTTCCCTCGAGTTCCGGGAGTCCGGCGTTTGGCTTTGCAATGAGCGGAATCGTAGCATATTCTGCCATCTTTTCCACCAGAGGTACCATCTCCATCGGACCGGTAGAACAGTTTACACCGATCGCATCCACACCCAGAGACTGCAGTACGACCACAGCCGTCTCCGGAGGTGTTCCAAATAATGTCCGTCCGTCTTCGTTGTAGGTAAGTGTCACCATGATTGGAAGATCACAGACTTCCCGGATCGCAATCACTGCCGCACGACATTCCTGCAGACTCATCATGGTTTCTACCACAAACAGGTCCACCCCTGCTTTTGCCAGCACCGATGCCTGCTCCTTGTATACGTCCACCAGTTCTTCAAACAACAGCTCTCCCATCGGAAACAGCTGCTGGCCGGTCATCGTCATGTCACCTGCAACCAGTGCCTGATCGCCCACCGCCTGCCGGGAAAGTGCTACCAGCTGCGTGTTGATTTCTTCCAGCCTCTCCTGCAGACCATATTCTTCCAGTTTGATCCGGTTTCCGGTAAACGTGGAGGCATATACGGGCTGCCGGCTTCTACATACCGCCTCTGCAGATCGAGCAGTACCTGCGGATTTTCCAGCACCCAGCTTTCCGGACACACTCCAATCGGCATACCTGCCTCCATCAGATTCGTTCCCGTTGCACCATCTAAAATAACCGGACCATGTTCCCTGATAAATCCGGCAAATTCTGTCTTTGTCATTTTGCATTCCTCACTTGCAGTTTCGTTTCGTTCTATTTATAATAATACCGCAGATTATTTCTACGTCATGCGTAACAATATCATACCTTATCACAGAAAAAAAAGAAAGTGAGAATCTATCATGAAAGACATAAAATTAGTTGCACTGGATCTCGACGGTACGCTGTTTGACAACAGCAGCCGCATCAGCAAACGCAATCTTACGGCAATCCGCAGCATTACAGACAAAGGCATCCATGTCGTAATCTCCACCGGCCGCCCATTTGAGGGAATCCCGTTTGACCAGATCAAAGGCACCGGGATCAACTATGCCATCACCGCAAACGGCAGCGGAATCTATGAGATTTCCACCGGAAAAGGCCTGTATGAAAATGCCATGGATGAAGAGCTGGTCACCCCGATTTTAAACTTCCTTCTCACACGTGATCTCCATATGGATGCATTTATCGGCGGAAAAGGCTACACCCCGATCCAGTGCGTAGAAACAGCACAAAAACTGACCGTGCCTTCTTCGATCAAAAAACTATATTATCACCACACGCACACGGCTGGACAATATCCTGCAGTTTATCCATGAAAATCAGTTAAAGGTCCAGAAAATGACTCTGAATTTCTATCCAGCAGCCGATGGAACACTCATTGACCGCGAAACCGTCCGCAAATTTCTCGTGTCCAATCCGTCAATTACTACCGTCTGCGGCGGATACAACAACCTGGAATTCACGCGTGCAGATGCAAACAAGGGCGTTGGCTTACGAAAACTTGCCGAAATTCTCGGTGTCAATCCGGATGCCACCATGGCAATCGGTGACACCGAAAATGATCTTGCCATCATTGAGGCTGCCGGTATCGGTGTGGCAATGGGAAATGCCACTGATGCCGTCAAAGCCCGGGCAGATTACGTCACCACAACGAATACCAAGGACGGGGTGGCAGCGGCCATCGAACATTTTATCCTGTAATTTCACTCACCGCGCAACAACCCGATATTTTTCTTTTTAAAGATGCAATGACTGCATCAACCTGCCGGCGGTCGGTCTCCCTTCCCATGGTAAAACGTACACTGCCCGGTGCATAATTTTTTGGTACGTGTATGGCTTCAATCACATGGGAGATCCGTGTCTGTCCGGTATTGCACGCAGATCCTGCGGAAGCACAGATTCCGTCTTCTTCGAGAAGCACCAGAAGGGATGTCGCATCAATCCCCTCAAAACTGAAATTCACATTTCCCGGCAGGCGCTTATGCGGATGCCCATTTAACCTTCCCTGCGGAATCTCCCGTAATACCCGCTCCACAAAATAATTACGCAGCCGCACAATCCGCGGACGCACGACCTGCATCTCTTCCACTGCAATTTCAAGTGCCTTTGCCATCCCCACAATTCCTGCCACATTCTCGGTTCCTGCCCGTTTGCCGTTTTCCTGACTGCCTCCGTGAATATACGACGGCAGATCCCGGTCTTTTCTCACAAACAAAAAGCCAACCCCTTTCGGACCGTGGAATTTATGTGCACTTGCACTCAGATAATCCACCGGAAGCTGGTTCATGGAAAGCGGAATCTGCCCGATGGCCTGCACCGCATCGGTCTGAAATAATGTTCCCGTCCCCCGCAGCATGGATGCAACCGCATCCAGCGGTTCGATCGTTCCAATCTCGTTATTTCCCGTCATAACGGAAACCAATGTGGTATCTTCCCGCAATATCTCCCGCAACTGTGCCAGATCAATCACTCCATATGCATCGACATCCAGATAAGTCAGTTCATATCCCAGTTTCTCCAGATATTCACATGAGCGCAGCACCGCATGATGTTCGATTTTGCTTGTGATCACATGTTTCCCTTTTTCCTTTTTCTCCGCCGCCACATTTTTGATTACCCAGTTATCCGATTCGCTCCCCCGGATGTAAAAAAAAATCTCCTCCGGCTTTGCCTTAATCAGCATGGCAATCTGTTCTCTTGCCCCTTCTAATGCCTCCGTGTGCGGCGCCCCATTTCGTAAGATGTGGAGGCGTTTCCATATTCTTCCATGAGATACGGCTCCATAGCCTTGCGCACCTGCGGAAGCATTTCGGTTGTGGCCGCATGATCCATATAGATTTTACAGCTCATATTCTGCACCATCCCCTCATACAATAGTTATCAAGTTTTCCATTTGGAGTTTCCATTGAACATTTCCCGATTCCTAAAAAATCCTCTGATTACCGGCACCCTTCTGATGACGGCTTCCGGTATTGCCAGCCGTATCATCGGCTTCTTCTATAGGATATTCCTGGCACAGACAATTGGTGCAGAAGCGCTCGGAATCTATCAGCTGATTGCACCCTGTTTTTGCAATGTGTTTCGCCCTGACTGCCTCCTCCATCCAGACATCCATTTCCAAATTTGTCGGCGATGCCTGCGGCAAAAACGCAGGAACATCGCAGGGAGAAATAACTGCACGCGGATATCTGCTGCTCGGTCTGGTCATCTCCTGCACAGCCTCTGTAATCGTCGGTATTTTTCTTTACACACAGGCAGACTGGATCGCCCTGCATTTTCTCGGAGAGCTCCGCTGCGCTCCCCTCCTTTCGCTCCTTAGCTTTTCCATGCTTCCCTGCTGCATCCACGCCTGTATCAACGGTTATTACTATGGAAAAAAAGCGGGCAGGAATTCCCTCGTTCTGTCAGCTGGTGGAACAGCTTGCACGCGTGGGAAGTGTATGGCTGATCTATCAGTACACGCTGGAAAAAGGCATGGAGCTGACGGCGTTCCACGCGGTTGCCGGTCTTGCGGCCGGGGAATGTTCCGGTCTTATCACCAGTCTGATTGCCATGTCTTTGGAAAAACGGCTTCCCGGACACTCCTACCACACCCTTTCCGGTCAGTGGAAAACGATGGGCAAACTGTTTGCTTCCATGGCGGTTCCGCTTACCATCAACCGGGTGACGACAGCTCTTTTCAACAGCCTGGAGAATCTTCTGATCCCGCAAAAACTTCAGGCATTTGGTTACAGTGCTTCGGATGCCCTGAGTATTTTTGGTATCCTGACCGGTATGACCATGTCCATCATTCTGTTTCCCAGTGTACTGACCAATTCCTTTTCCGTCCTTTTACTTCCAGCTGTCTCGGAAGCCCACAGTGCACACAACCACGCACAGATTGCGCGAACGATAAAAAAAGCAATCCTGTACGGACTGCTTCTTGGCTTTGTTTTTACGATTCTGTTTCTGGTTTTCGGTGACCGGATGGGCGAAGTTCTGTTTCACAATACGCTGGCCGGAAATTTTATCTGCCAGCTCTCCTGGCTTTGTCCCCTGCTGTATGTCACCAGTCTGCTGAACAGTATTCTGCACGGACTCGGCAATGCCCGGCAGGTTTTGTTTGTCACACTGCTGGCATGCATGATCAGGATCTGCATGATTCTGTTTCTCGTCCCACAGTACGGAATCGATGCATATCTGTGGGGGATGCTGCTGTCCTATGTATTTGCTGCGATTGCAGACATTCTTTTGCTTATGCCTTATTCCCGTGCCGGATGATTCCTCACTTTTTGATCTCCCTCAGGCAGAAAAAACGCCGGTTTCCACAGATCACTCTGCCGGAACCGGCGTTTCTTTATCAGGACTTTTCTATTATAAGGTGTGATTATACACGGGACAGATACTCACCTGTTCTGGTATCAATCTTGATCTTGTCTCCCTGCTCTACGAACAGAGGAACGTTTACGTTTGCACCTGTCTCAACAGTAGCAGGCTTGGTAGCACCTGTAGCGGTATCTCCCTTGAATCCTGGCTCTGTCTCAATAACTTCAAGTTCTACGAACAGAGGAGGCTCAATAGCAAATACATTTCCGTTGTGGGAACAGATCTTAACCATCTCGTTCTCTTTAACAAACTTCAGTGCATCACCGACACTGTCCTTTGTCAGGTCAATCTGGTCATAAGTCTCTACATCCATGAAATGATAGAAATCATCATCGGAATACAGATACTGCATGTCCTTACGATCAATGTGAGCAGTCGGACACTTCTCTGTCGGACGGAATGTCTTTTCTACTACACCACCACTGACGATATTTTTTAATTTTGTTCTAACGAATGCTGCACCCTTACCTGGCTTTACATGCTGAAATTCGATAATCTGATAAATGTTACCTTCAAGTTCGATGGTAACACCATTTCTGAAATCTCCTGCTGAAATCATTCGATCTTCCTCCTTAAATTACGAGTATAAAGTCTCTCGACTTACAATTTTACTATAAAATGGAATACTTTTCAAGTATTTTATTTGTTCCGTTTTTCGATGTCCGCAAGCATAGCCACGCGTGTCGCATGACGTCCACCAAGAAATTCCGCATTCAGATAAGCCTTCACAATATCCTTTGCCAGCTCCACTCCGACAATTCTTGCACCAAACGCGATGATATTTGCATCGTTGTGCTCTTTTACCAGATGCGCGGTTGTCACATCCGAGCAGACAGCTGCACGTACTCCGTTTACTTTATTGGCAGCAATGGAAATTCCGACACCGTTCCACAGATCAAAACTGCACAATCCACTTCTCCGTCAGCCACTGCACGTCCTACTTTTTCTCCGATCTCCGGATAATTACAGCTTTCTGCGGTATCCACCCCATAATTTACAACCTCATGTCCCATGCTCTCAATAAATTCTTTGATCTGCATTTTCAGTTCTACTGCTGCATGATCATTTCCAATCCCGACTTTCATCACAACTCTCCTTTTCGTTTTTGCACTTCTTTTTATCTTACTGCTTCAACGAACTTTCGTCAAATAGAAAACGACCGGCTGTGTACGGTCACGCATAGAAAATTCTGCAAAAAGAAAATTTATCCTACAAAATGGATGAATCCTCCTTTTTTTTTTTGCAACAGATGGGTACTTTGGTTTTACGATTTTACGGTGCAGACGATAACATAAAAGCACAATTGCCTCCAGCCGGCGCTTTAACACGATCTGGATTTCTTCTTTCGGGTGGATCGGTTTTACAAGGATCGTGCGGATTCCTGCTAAATTTGCCCCACACACATCCGTAAAGATCTGATCTCCCACAAAAAGCGTATTTGTCGCGTCCGTGCCAAGGATCCCCATCGCTTTGCGATACCCGGACGGCTTTGGCTTTCCTGCTTTGTAAATATAACTGACATGCACGGCATCATTGAACATTTTCACACGCGGCTCCCTGTTGTTCGAAAGAAGCATACAATGAAAACCCAGTTCCTTTAAATGTGCAAACAAAGAAATCGCCCGCTCATCCGCAGGCGCTCCATGTGGTACGAGGGTGTTATCAATATCAAATATAATTCCCCGGTATCCTTCTTTATATAATTGATCAAAATCTATGCTGTAAGTGGAATCCAGATATTCATCCGGATATAGAAATGCGCACATAGGTCTCTCCTTTGTGTGTTATGTACTAAAGGGAAAAATTCTCTCCGGAACGCAAAGCAGAAATCCCGGTATCTAACGGTGTCTTTTTTGACTCCGATATCCTGCGTTCCCACAAAATACTGATAGTGCTGCAACACCTGATCCTTTTCCATCTCGGAAATTGCTTTCTGCATCTCCTGAAATATTCATAAGCACCTCTGGTTACAAATTCATCCGAGCATTTTTTTCAGCTCATTCATAAATGTGTTTACATCTTTGAATTCACGGTATACCGATGCGAAACGCACGTAGGCAACCGGATCTAAATCCTTTAACTTATCCATGAGAATTTCACCGATCAAAGCACTTGGTATCTCTTTTTCCTCACGGTTAAAAATTTCGATTTCCACATCATCCACAAGTTTTGAGATCTGTTCTGCCGAAATTGGCCGCTTGTGACATGCAAGCAATACACCTTTTTCGATTTTTGTCCGGTTGTACTGCTCACGATTGTTATCTTTTTTTTTTATAATGATCAGGGGAATGGTTTCCACCTTTTCATAGGTTGTAAAACGCTTTCCGCAATCATCGCAAAGTCTTCTTCTGCGAATCGAATTATTGTCATCCGCAGGACGCGAATCAATCACTCTTGTATTTTCACTGCTGCAATACGGACATTTCATAGGATTTCTCCTCCTGCATCCAATCCCAAAATATATGACTATTTTTATAATACACAATTTTCCTGTTTTCTGTCAATCTGCAAATTTTTATCCTTTTATCCGGTGTTTCATTTCTTTTTTCATCAAACTCTACGAGTATTATATCGGGTCCATCCGGATAACTTTAGCCCATGGAATAAAAAATTCGCTGTCCCTGCAAAAACAACCCAGATATTTTCCCGGTCCTGGAACGATCAGTGCCAGAATTCTCCCACACTCTTTGTCAATATCCAGATCCCGGACACTGCCAAGGCAGCGGCAGTCTTTTACATTGACTACTTCTTTTTCACATAAATCAGAAAAACGCACAGAACACTCCTGCTTTTCTTTCTTGGAATATTCTATGCGTCTTAGCTGTATTTTATGTTTATGCACGCTGCTTCATTTTATAATATATAAGCTGTGCCACTTCTGCGGCACAGCTTATAAAAAGAGGAAGATTTAAGTTTTATTCTTTTACGCCACCAAGCGTAAGTCCTGTTACGAAATACTTCTGTAAGAATGGATAAATACAGATGATCGGCAGAATCGTAATAATCGTTGCAGCTGCACGAACCGATGTCGGTGTAACCGTTCCCGCTGCATTCTTCATTGCCCGACACTACTGCTCGTATTTGTTACGGATGACAGTAGTTTCATCAACTCATACTGTAAGGTTGTCAGTTTGCCGTTCATACGGTTATATAACATTGCATCAAACCATGAATTCCACTGACCAACTGCAACAAACAATGCAACAGTTGCATATACCGGCTTACAGAGCGGTGAATAGATTTTCAGGAAAATCGTCGTATACCCAGCACCGTCGAGCTGTGCCGACTCCTCTAAGCTGTCCGGGATACCGTTCATATAAGTACGGATAACCAGCATGTTAAACGCACTGACCATTCCAGGGATAACATATACCCAGAAGCTGTTGTTAAGTCCCAGTCCCTTGTACAACAGGAATGTCGGGATCAGACCTCCGTTTACATACATGGTGATAACCCAGAATAAAGAGAGCTGCTTTTTAAACATAAATCTTTTTTTCTGCTGACGATAAATGCTAGGATTGCATTGGAGATCAGCGCAAGAACTGTTCCGATCACAGTTCTTGCAACCGTAACATAAGCACCTGTGATCAGGTTGTCTTTCTGAAGTACCGTAATGTAGTTCTTCCATGTAAATTTTCTCGGTAACAGATAGATACCTCCACGAAGGGAATCCGTACCGTCATTTAATGATATTGCTAATGTATTTAACACAGGATACAGTGTAATGATTACAAACAGGATCATAATGATCGTATTGACAATCGGAAAAATCTGCACCTTTTTTTTCGCTTTTTTTTGCTGCCATTGTATAACCTCCTTAGAACAATTGTTCTTCACCATTACGCTTTGCAATCTGGTTTGCAATCACGATCAGAATAATACTTACGAAACTCTTGAAGATACCGGCTGCAGTTCCGATTGCGAAATCGCCCTGACTGATTCCCCATTTTAATACGTAAATATCAATTGTCTGTGATACTTTCTGAACCAGACCGTTTCCTAACAAATACTGAACTTCAAAACCGGCGTTCAGTACATTACCTACATTCATCAGAAGAAGAATGATAATGGTTGGTTTAATACCCGGAAGTGTAACATGCTTGATTTTTGCCCATCTGCCTGCACCATCGATAGCTGCAGCTTCGTAAAGTGACGGGTCGATCGAAGTAATTGCTGCCAAATAAATAATTGCATTCCATCCTGTTTCTTTCCAGACATTGGCAAATGCAACGATTGGCCAGAAATAACCCGGATGAGCAAAGAAATTGATCGGCTGTGAAATAATATGGAAGTTAAGTAATAATTCGTTCACAATTCCGCCACCGGATAACATATCGTGTAAGATACCGGTTACAATGATCCATGAAAGGAAATGCGGAAGATAAGAAATTGTCTGAACGACTTTTTTACGCCTTTGCTTTTTAATTTCATTTAATAAAATTGCAAAAACAATTGCTGTAATAAATGTTACCACCAGATTGATAACACCCATTGCCAACGTATTTCTGATTACCCGGATAAAAGTCATATCCGAGAATAATGTCCGGAATTTATCCCATCCTACAAATTGCGAATGAAAGATACCAAGTCTCGGTTTATAGTTTTGAAACGCCATAGTCCAGCCTGCAAGTGGGAGGTAATAGAAAACCACGCCATACACTACCATGAGCATCCATATAAGTTTTCCATGCACTGTCAAAGTCTTTTGCCATTACAACCTGCGGAAGCTGCTCATGCTTAACTTCGCCAATCTTGGTCCATGCCATTCCACCCTCTGTGTCTGTTGTAAAGTTGTTTGAGAATGACCACATCGGATACCATGGACCAGGTGCCTCGTTTGTTCCAAGCATCTCAACGTATGTTTCAACACCATATGCCTGGAATGCTTTCTTAACATCATCATTTAATCCGTCAAAAGAATTCTTTTGCCTGTCCACTCGGCTTTGTTGCATTCAGACCGTCATCACAGGTTCCGTCATACTGTGGAAAATAGGAATAAGAACATGCGTGAGATGCCTTATAATCCGTCTCTGCAGCCTTTGCTCTCTGCTCCTTGGTTCTATAGAAAAGTCCATCGTCGCCAACCTGATAATCTTCACCTTCAACGCCCCAGAAACGAAGGTTGTGAATTTCCTCTGAGAGGAGGTCATCTACAAACTGTAAAGCTGCTTCCACATCATCACAATCCTTTGTGATTGCAAGTCCATCACCGGAATTTAAAACTCCGCCGGAGTTGTGCCACTGGTTCTTACGTCCATCAATCGTTACAGGTACCGGAATGTAATCGCATCCCTGTGCATCCAGTCCTGCAGACTTAATTGCATCACCTGCTGAGAAGGCGAAATCCCACCACTGGTCGATCATGCCAAGTACACGTCCGGAAGAAAGCTTTGCAATGTACTCATCATAAGTCTGTGTGAATGACTCAGGATCAACAATACCCTTCTGATATTCCTCGTTCAACTTCTTGAAGTACTTTACAGCAGTATCAGATGTATTATAATCCATTACCTTTAATGTATCCGGATCAACCATACATGAACCATCATTTGGATAACCATCTAAGAACTGTGGAGCATTCTCAAGACAGAAATATCTCCAATCCTCGCAAAGGATGGTATATGGAATATTCTCCGTTCCATCTTCCATGGTAGGATTTGCTGCATTATAATCTTCAATCAGCTTGAAATAATCATCCATCGTCTTGATTTCCGGATAATTAGCCCACTCAAGAACTCTTGCCTGAATCCAGAATGCCTCATCGTTATGCGTACAGGTTTTCTCTTCTCCCTTAATATTGGAGAACTGTGGAATCCAGTAAATATGTCCGTCGTCCTGACGAAGCTGATCCCATTCCTGTTCGGTGAAGTAGTTCTTGATATTCGGATATTTGTCAATGTAATCATCTAATGCTACCAATGCACCTGCATCATATAACTGCGGCATACCATTTCCACCACAGATGAAATCCGGATATTCATCACCGGCTACCAGCGTTCCGATTGCTTCTTCTGCCGTCTGGCCTGTCAGCCATGTCTCTTTTACCTTTACGCCGGTCTTCTCAGCGATGATCTGCTGAACTTCGTTATCATCGTTGATCTCGATCCCGGAACAGCAAAGAAAGCTGTAAACTCTTTAATATCTCCATCATTTGCTGCTTTTCCACCCTGTGTGGAAGAATTGCTGCCGCCTTTATTTCCGCAACCGGCGAACATGGTTGCTGCCATCGCTACTACAAGCAAGGCACTTAGCATTCTTTTTCTTTTCATAGAATGTACCTCCTTCTTTATATTAACTATTTTACTTTTTTTTTACCATTTCAAACAATCCGACGAATTATAGTCAAAAACAGGGTAAACTATAGTTCATTCTGCCGGACTATAATTTACCCTGTTTTCCATCTCTTTCTATTCCATTTTACTGCTGCATCTGCTTCCGGAATTTTGCCGGTGTGCATCCTTTTACCTGAATAAAGCGGTTGACAAAATAATCCAGATCATGGTATCCAACCTCTTCCGCCACCTGAATAATCTTCTTATCGGAATGCAGAAGAAGATCGGCAGCCTGATCCATCCGGTAATTATTCAGATAATCCTTAAACGACTGACCGTATTTCTTTCGGAACAGTTGTCCGAGATAGGCGCTGTTGACATAATATTTCTCGCTAAGCCCCTTGAGTGTGAGGTTATCCGCATAATGTTCCTTAATTTCTTTCTCTACATTTCCGAGAACACCTCTGGATACATTCTTGCGAAGCTGGGACAGATAGTCTCCGTACTCACAGGCGAAACGCATCAGATGTGTCTTACTGCCGCGCATCGTTCCTGTTTCAAAGCTGCTCTCCGAAATCAGACGCAGGATTTCTTCCTGATTGACCTCATCATCCTGCTCGCTTGCAAGATGGATCAACTGAAAAAGCAGATAGTTAATATTAAGCGTCATGGATTCCCCACGCAGGCCTCTCTGACTCATTTCTCCATAGAAACGGTCCACCGCCGCCCGGATTTCCATATGATTGTTCTGCTCCACTACCTTCAGCAAATCATCAAGACTCTTCTTGCACAAAACCATACCGTCATTGGACACCTGCACTTCTTCCTCGTAGAAATAGATGTCCTTTTTGCTTCGAAATCCCTGAAAGGAACGAAGCATACAGGCATTCCCGTATGATCTTGCAATAAGGCTGATATCCTGCACCTTTTTCCCGACCAGCATCGTAACCGGGCGCGACAGATTCTCACCCAGATATTCCACCAACCCGTTCAGATAAGCGTTTTCATCGAGTCCTGCCTCTTCCGCCATATATTGAAAAAAAGATCAATCCCACATCATATATTTTTTCATCTGCCGATGCGTCAAACACACAATTCTCCGCATAATCTTTCAGGAATGCAGTACAGCATTCATACATCTGTCTTTGGAATTCGCGCATCTCCTGATCCGTCACATCTTCGTCCGCATCACATCCCGCCATCTGAATTTCAACGTAGCGGACACCTTCTTTGCATTTCATCTGTGATGTGACATATTGCAGATTGGAATCATCGTATTTTCCCTTGATCAAAGCAATCTGATTTCTTGCAAGATATGCCTTTTCCATTTTATTGTTCTTCTGCCTCATCCGGTCATCTTCATCACGCATCGCAGATACCCTGTTAAGCAGTTTCAGCAGCATATCACGGTCAACCGGCTTTAAAATATAATCCGTACATTCATTTTGAAGCGCCCTTCTTGCATACTCGAAATCCGCATATCCGCTTAATATGACAAAATATGCATTCGATAGATTTTTCTTTTCGTATCGCAAATTCAAGTTCCTGTTCAATCTCTACCGAATCATTTCCCCAGTCCACATATTGTCTTTGCATGATCGCCAGTTTTTCGACCATATCTGCCGTCTCGTTTTCTTTCCTTCAAAAGGCTTCTCATGCGGATACTTTCCAGCGCATTAAACAGAAAATGCGGATTGATCTGGCTTTGCAATGCCAATAGTTCTGCATTTTTCCTGCCGACAAGGATTTCCTGTTCTTTGATCTTGTTCTTGTATACGGTCTGGATTAGTTCATTGGTCCGTTTGACCATCCGATTGTAATTCCGGATCATGCTTCCAATCTCATCCCTACCGTCTTCGTGTGCCATCTGAACAAGATGCTCACCGTTGACAGACTGGAACACTTTGCTCAGCCCACGGATTCTCTTTTGTAAACGAATGATTGAGAAGCAGCACAAATCCCATCGGGAGAACCACATTGATGATCACCAGAAAACCAAGAATCGGAAGAAAACGCACAATCTTACTCCGCACTCTATTATCCGCTTTTAAAACATAAATATCAAGTTTAGCTCCGTGAAGTGTAATGGTCTGTTTGTATCCCATCTTCTGCTGTACACTGATCATGTCAAATTTTTTACCGACACCACTGAAAGGTCCGTTACTCAGTACGATCGCATCCCCTTGACAAATAAGAACTTCATTGTCAAACTTCATTCGTCTCAGCATCCGCATCATACTGTTATAATCAAATTCGATTTGCAGCATCTTTTCCTTATTCTTGGAAAAAAAATCAAGATTCTGCAATAGGATGATCTTACGATGATAGGAATTGGCATATCTCTTACGCTCATATACAAAAAAAAAGTCCTTCATTTTCGCCTCGTTCCTTCCACGCTTCATACGCTGCCGTTTCCTTCAGATTGGACATATTATCAATCTTTCCACCCTTTACCACGGTAGGATTATCCGTATACAGGGTAAAGACGATCTGATTCATGCCGAGTACGTTTTCCAACGTCGAATCCTGAAAGAAATTCTGATATTCCGCATAATAATCCGAAGTGCTCTCATATTGCTTCTCCAAAAAGGTATTCATCCTTCTATCGGTGTACATACTTTTGGCAATTTCTCCCGCATTCTCCACCAGTGCACTGATATTATAGCTGACTGCATTCGCAACGTTTGCCATCTCATGATACTGCCGCTGCGATTCCATGCTGTCTTCAATATATAAGACGACACTGTCCGTAATGATCAGCGGTAATAAAACACAGAAAATGTATAACTGTATAAATTTTTTTCTTAATAGAAAGATTATCCATATATCTTTCCAATACCTTGATGAACTTTTCGATGATATTCATACCAACCCCTCTAAATTCACACACAACAAAGCGATAAAGGAGCAGATTTTTCGACCTGCTCCTCATTCGTACAACCGATTAAATTCATTATAACATATACGAGACTATATTTAAAATTGTTTCTTGATATTTCTGCACGCTAATACTCAACCGGTGTCTGCGCACCCTCTCTGCACCACCAGCGCAGCCACGTCACTTCCGGTAAGTTTTGCACTTCTTGCATCCGGCTGCTGACCTCCGATTGCGATGCGGTAAGATCCCGGTCTTACAACGCATTCTCCCTCCTGCGTGATAATCGCAAAGTCACGTGCCTTAAGAGATATGGTCACACGCTTCGTCTCTTTCGGCTGTAATGTAACCGTCTGTATTCCTTTCAACTGATATCCCGGTTCATACGCATCCGCTTCCTCATGCTGAATGTACGCCTGAACACTCTCATGGATCGTGTAGGAACTCTCATTTATGACATCCACACTCACATCGACGGCATCTCTCACACTGCACTGCGCACAGGAAATCTGTGCATTCTCGTAACGGATCGTTCCATAATGCAATCCGTAACCGAACGGATAGAGCACATTCTTGTCCGTATAACGATATGTGCGATCGGACATATCATAATCTGTAAACTCCGGAAGATTTTCCGTTCCCTGATAAAAGGTGACAGGCAGCTTTCCGGATGGTGAAAAATCACCGAAGATTGCTTCTGCGACTGCCTTTCCGCCACGGGCTCCCGGATAAAAACTGTCAATAATCGCAGCAACATGCGCATCCGCCCATGAGAGATCGAGTGCACTTCCCGCCGAAATCACGAGCACAACCGGCTTTCCGACAGCCGTAACCGTCTCGAGCAGTTCTTCCTGAAGTCCCGGCAGATTGAGGCCCAGCTTATCGCCGCTCGCGTATTCGTTTCCGGCATCGCCTTCCTCGCCCTCAACAGTTGCATCAAGTCCAAGGCACAGAACGACAACGTCTGCCTGCTCCGCCGCAATGACCGCTTCCTTGAATCGATCCTTCGTCTCTGCCAGAAATTCCACTTTGTCTTTGTACAGATGACAGCCTTCTGCATATAATACACGCACATCATCCCCCACATACTGCTGAATTCCCTCCAGTGGAGTAATGTAACGGGAAGAGGTTCCGACATAGTTTCCGACCAGCGCATCTCTTGAATTCGCATTCGGACCGATGACTGCGACGGTCTGTATCTTATTTTTATCCAACGGCAGGAACGCATTCTCGTTTTTCAACAGAACAAGACTTCTTCTTGCCGCTTCAACAGACAACTTCACATGTTCCGGACATTCTACCTTATCATAGGTAATGTCTTCATACGGGGACGGATAATCCTTCATCATACCCAGACGAATACGAACTTCCATCAGGCGCTCCACCGCTTCTGTGATCGCCTCCTCTGAAACAAGTCCCTTCTCGTAAGCTTCCTGCAAATGTAAAAAGGCGCTTCCGCAGTTCAGGTCGCAGCCGTTGTTTACTGCCATAGCCGCAGATTCCTCGACGCTCTCTGTCACATGATGGTGCTCGTGGAAATCAAGAATCGCCCAGCAGTCCGATACCACATGACCTTCAAAACCAAATTCATCTCTTAAAATATCCTTCAGGAGAGTTTTGCTTCCACACGCCGGCTCTCCGTTCACGCGATTGTAAGCGCCCATGACGGCCTCAACCTTGGCATCCTTGACACATCTCTTAAACGCATACAGATAAGTGTCATACATATCATGCTTAGACGCTTTTGCATCGAATTCATGGCGGATCGCTTCCGGACCGCTGTGTACCGCAAAATGCTTTGCGCACGCTGCAGATTTCAGATGATCCGGATCCGGTCCCCTGCAATCCCTTGATGTACGCGCATCCGAGTTCCGCCGTAAGATACGGATCCTCGCCATATGTCTCATGGCCTCTTCCCCCATCTCGGATCGCGGAAAATATTGACATTCGGTGCCCAGAACGTCAACCCTTTGTAGATTCCGTGATCTCCTCTCCGTGAAAACTCGTTAAATTTTTGCGCGGCCTTCCGTCGATACCACATCCCCGATCTGTCCGACAAGCTCCGGATCAAATGTCGCCGCAAGTCCGATCGACTGCGGAAATACCGTAGCAACTCCGGCTCTTGCAACACCATGCAAAGCCTCATTCCACCAGTTATATGCCGGAATATTAAGTCGCTCGATCGCCGGTGACTCATAGAGCATCTGGCTCATTTTTTCCTCAACCGTCATCTGTGCAACCAGTTTCTTTGCATATTCTTTTGTCTGTCTACTCATTATTTCATTTTCTCATCTTAAACACTTTCTATCAATCCATCGACTGGCATGTCAGCCATTCAAAATCAGCATAATTTGTACTGTCACTGCCGTTGGAAGACGCATATACACCGACTGTGCATCCTACAAAGCCTCCGGCTTCCTCTGTCGTGTAAGCAAGAAGATCCAGATTTTCCGCAACGGATACATATCCTTTGCCTTCCGAAATCCAGACACGGGCACACTGATTGCGGCACTGCAGGCGGATCTTTAATTTTCCTTTCTTCTCCAGCCGTGTTGTTGCCAGCGTCTGCTCATCTCCGTGAATACAGCTGGTAACCACAAAACAAACTTCTCCATCCACGCGCACCACTTCAAACCGGAGATGATTTTCATTATTCTGGTAAAGCACAAGTCCCGCCGTCTCCGACTCATTTTCCGGATAGAATTCCATTCCAGTCTCTGCGACAAAGCGGTAACTCTTCTGTCTTACACCAAGATATGCACAGTTTGCTCTCTCGGAAATCTTTTCTTTGCGAAGGTACATCCGAAGTGCACCCTCACGTTCGGTCAGCGAATAAATTCCGGATGTCCAGTCCTCGATCGCCACCAGCCGCTGATCCAGCTGTTCTCCCCAGAAATGAATGACATCGGAATTCGTAATTTCTTCCGCAAAGCGATGCTCAGGCATATCGATCGTAAATTCGTCCTCCAGATGTCCGACTCCCGGAGCGATCACCGGCCAGCCGTTCTCCCAGATTACCCTGGCAAGGAAAGTCTCACGCCCCATGCTGCTATGCTTTTTGCAAGGTCTTGATGCAAGCATTACAACATACCAGTTTCCCTTGCCGTCATCAACCAGATCTCCATGTCCCGCATAGATGACCGGATAATCCATACCAAGATGCGGTGTGTGAAAATCGGATTGCGCGGACAGCCTTCAAACCACTGGAACAGCTTCTTACTGCGTGCCACCGTAATACTATGTTCCGGACCGGTTCCGCCTTCTGCGTGGAGTAGATAATAATAACCATCGATCTTGTAAATATGCGGACCTTCCGGCCAGATACATCCCTTTACCGCACCTTTCCAGATTGCCATGCTCTCACCGACCAGCTTCATGGTCTTAAGATCCAATTCCTGAATCCAAATCTCCCAGTCCCCGTTATAGCGAACGCCCTCCGGATTCGGACGGGTTCCGCAATAATAACATTTGCCGTCATCGTCGAAAAAAAGGCTCGGATCGATGCCCGGGGCATCGTCGCCGAGATAATACGGCTCGGACCACGGTCCTTCCGGATTCTCCGCTGTGACGATAAAATTGTTGCCGTGCGTCACATTGGTCGTGATCATATAAAACAAACCATCATGATAGCGGATCGTCGGCGCATAAATACCATCTGAGATATCCGCTCCCGCCACAGGAAGCTGCGACGGACGGTCTAAAATATTACCGATCTGCTCCCAATGTGCGAGATCTCTGCTGTGAAAGATCGGCACTCCCGGTGCATACACAAAACTTGAATTGACGATATAATAATCCTCTCCTTTCTGCAAATGGAAGGGTCCGGATAAAATCCCATTAAAATCGGATTCTTAACTGTAACCATTTTACTCCTCCTTATAACACGTAACCAAATCCTAAAATTGTAAACTTCTTGTCTCTGTCTTCTTCTGCGACTTCAATGCGTACCGTATGGTCGGCGCTTTCATCCTCATTGAACACGATCATCGCGTTGCAGTGCTGCCAGTTGTTAATATGCGGATCCGCCGTCATGCGACGCTCACCGTCCACATCGACATACGCCTTTCCAACGTCCGCTTCTCCGGAATCCTTAAAGATCAACACAAGCGCTTTGCAATGGATGCGGATTGTAAAGACAGCATTCTCCGTCATCGTTGCATCGTACATCCAATTGTACGGAAACTCCGGTGTCAATTCTAACCGGTCATCCATCTCCACACTCTGGAGCTGATCATCCGTTGCACAGAAGCCACCGGCGTCGATTTGGACCCCGGCATAGACATCTTTCTTATCCAGAAGCCGTACATGCTCAAAGCTTTTGCCGATTGCCGGCTTCATCTGCAGCTGCTGTGCAAGCATTCCCTCCTCGGTCAGGCCGCTCTCAAAAGCGTCAAGTCTTGCATGTTCGCTCAAATCACAGCGCTCAAACAGATACTGTAAACAGTCTGCCATAATGGTATGGCCGAGGTTGCTCGGATGAAACATATCGTAAAAGAACTGATTTTTTGTCAGAACCCTTCCCTCGTTCGGTTTCTTTGTAAACTGCTCCACCACGGTATCCTTGATACTGACCATCGGCAGATCATACAGTCTGCCGACCGGACTTAAGCGATCCTGCAGATTCCAGTCATTGGCAAATACGGAAAAAAGCAGAACGACCGCCGGATTCCAATCCAGCTTTAAGATCTTGCGCACAAGGCTTTCGTAGCAATCGCCCTTCGTCTCGTCGCCCTCATCGTTGACCGCAAATTCTACGACTACGATATCCGGCTTCTCGCCGTCTCTTAACACATCTCTGTCAAAGCGGAGCATTCCAAGCTCCGACGGGGTTCCTCCAACGCCCGCTTTCACAAATTTAACGTTATCTCTCATCGCAAATCTGCTTTTGAAAAGCTGATAGGACTTATAGGCATAACACGCGGTATTGATCGGTGTTGCTCCCGCCCCCTGCGTGATCGAACCTCCGATATAGGCAAGCGTTACTTCTTTCCGGCTCTCGCCTTCTCGATCGCTTTGCGGATACGGTAGGTGTTGCCCAGATTCATGAGAGAACGCTCGATCATCGTGCAGTACAGTTCCGATTTCGTATCCACCGCTTCTTCTTCCACCTCTTCCGGAGCCGTATATCCGTCGTTCAGATAAAACCGAACGCTCGCTTTTCCCATCTTTTCCGGTACGCTCATGATGAACTTGATCTGTCCAGGAATATAATCATCCTCTGTCCAGGTATAATCCGACAGATAAATGCGCCGTTCCATTCCGTCTCCGGTCAGGCTGCATCGCAGATTGGTTCCGCCTCCGTAGAGATCTTTTTTTCCCGTACATCTGGAAGATGAACTCCATCTCCTCCTTCGGATTGTCGGTCTCAACAGACACCCCGATACTGTGTACAAGCTTGCCGAATCCCTCCACCGTCTCCAATAACCGAAGCATGTTCTCATCCGTAATATTTCCGACGATCTGTGCGCTGTTAATCAGCCTTCCGTCACTTTCATAGATAAAGTGGATCGCACTTCCGTCTTCCTGTTTTGCTCCGAAGATTTCTTTATCCTTCATAATGTAAAAATATGGTCTTTTCTTCTCCGGATCCTTTGGTGCTGCCGGTCCATTCATAATCATTACCTCCTTGCCTTCTTGACCTTCTTTTCTTTATACATTTACGCTTTTTTCCTGATTTTCCTGATTCAGATGGATCGGTGCAAAATCAACAACGTTCTTATTACTGCTTGATTTCTTTTGGGATTATGCTTTTCTTGTGATTTGATTATAAAAAAGCCCCCGCTTGCGTCACGAGGGCTTTTTATGGAATAATTACCGACAAACTATAGTAATTGTATTCCTGTCAATATTTTCTACCGAACGACTATCTTCATTGATACCGTTTTTGTTTTTCCATTCTTTAAAGTCACGGTCGCCTTGATCGTTACCGTTCCTTTCCTGTTTGCTTTGATCTTACCGTTCTTGTTTACGGTAGCAATCGACTTCTTGGAAGTTTTGTAAGTTACCTTCTTTACATTGTTCTGATTCAGCTTGCTGTCAAGCTTAAACTTCGTTGTTTTTCCTTTTTTTAACCGTTGCCTTTGCTTTCTTCGGAGCGATGGTCTTAAGGATTTCTTTTTTCAATTCTGGCTGCTTCCTTTGTCGTCAGAAGTACATAATCGCCCTTCTTCCCAAAACTTGCATTCAGATTTCCGTCCTCAGCCTTATAGGTCTTGCTGTTGATCAGTTCATATTCACCCGTCTTACGGTTGACAACAAATGCCTTCAGTGATTTATTATTTTTCACATTCTCTGCGGAAACGGAAACCGTGTATTTCACATCACCATTCGCATTCTTAACCTGCAGGATGATCGTAAGATCTTCGGTTCCTGCCGCCCGGTAAGCTGCTTTACCACATCTGCGGTAAGTGTTCCCTTTGATCCCGATACCGTTGCATTTGCGCTGGTCACATTTCCCTGCGCATCCTTTGTTATGGTTACCGATGCCTCAGCCTTCTTATCGCCGGAAACTGTAATTTCCACTTTGGATGTCTCAATGGTCGTATCCTGTTTTCCGTCCGGTTTCACATCCGGCTTCGTATCCTGTTTTCCGTTCGGTTTCACATCCGGCTTCGTATCCGAAGTTCCCGGATTTACAGACGAGCCTCCGCCATTGCTGCCGGTCTTTCCGGTTAATTCGACCGTACCATATACGTTTGAGCCTGACCAGCCCATTCCGGTCTCATCATACCAGCTTAACGTACCGATACGCTTGCCGTCTTTTGCATCGTTGATCTGGAATTCCAGCCCAATCTTGGTTCCGTTTGCCGGCTTGATATCCGTCCACTTGAAAGCAGCCTCAACCACGTATCCGCCATCGATTGTTTTTGTTGCAGACTTGACATTCTCTGCCAGACATTTTTTACCATTGAAGGACTGCTCATTGTTATAATTGATACGATACTGCTTATCATCCTCCCCATAGGAAGCGGTCTTGCCGTTGTCCTCGTCGATGAACACTTCAAGAGAATCCTGCTCATGCGTCTGAGCGCCTGTTTTATCCAATACCGCGTCTTTTATGGTTGCATATACATAGAGATTGTCATCATCCCAGAGAACCTTTGCATTGGCAGAAGCCTCGGAGCCTTTGTTGATCGTAAGCGGGATGTTGCCCCATGCGGCATCTGCATCTGCGTCAACCGAAATTGTTCCGTACGGGATCTTCTCGATGCCCGGCTTCATGGTTGCCACTGCATAATATTTACTGCTTGACTCCTGCTTTCCGGTCAGATCATTAAAGCTTCCTGTCTTCCCGTCATTGTTTACAACAACATCGAGACTGATCTGCTGTGCAACTTTCAAATTCTTCATCGAAACCTTGACGGTTGCCTGATATCCGCCTGCGATCGCAGCAGCAGCTGTTCTTGCAACCGTCACCTTATCCGGTGTGATATCCGATGCCGAATTTTCTGGATCTACATATACCGTAACAGCATCTGCATCATTTACGGTTGTGTCTTTTACTTTTACCTGTACGGTAAGACCGTCTGCATCCCATACCGGGATAAATTCTGCCTGTACCTCACCCTGATCGATCGTATAGGTTTCTCCTGCAATATTGCCATCCTTCGCCTCTGTAATAGTAACCTTCTGAATCGCCGGCTTAAGTTGCGATGCATCCACATAAGCCCAATAAGCAGGCTTTGCTTTATAGTTTCCGTCAAAAAGCAGCGGGCACTGTGCAGAGCCGCTTGCTCCGCCACCGAGATCCGACTGGGAATGCAGCCATGAATTCGGCTCAATGACACCCCAGACGGTAAGGCCGGATACGTTTGTTCCTTCCTTCTTTAACGCCTTGATCGCCTCATACAGATTCTTATGGCAGTATGCCATCTTGGTGTATTCGCTTTCCTTTGTAGCCGCTGTACCGTCGTAAGTGCTGCTTGCCTTAAAATCCAGCTCAGTCAGCTGCACTTTGCCGGCTGCCGCTGCATACTTCTTCGCTACACTCTTAAACTGTGCAGCCGAGAAACCGTCCACATTGTAATGTGCCTGCATACCAAAAGCATCCAGTCTGGTTCCGTCTGCAGACTTCACGTCGTTGATCAGTTTTACGATACCCTCACACTTGGTGTTGTCTGTCTCTCCGAAGTCATTGTAGTAAAGTTCTACATCATTTGGCGCATATTTGTTTGCATACTTGAAAGCATTGATGATGAATTCGTTGCTCTTGTATACTCTCCACCACATGGAATTGCTTCCATGACGGGTATCCGATGTACTTGTATCACTTGCATCAGAAATAACCTTATCATCACGGTATGTATTGCCATTGACCGCCTCATTTACAACATCCCAGCCATAAAAGAGTCCGTCATACTTTCCGTTTGCAGCCTTTCCAAAATAATGATCAAACACACTGAAAATAAACCACTCCAGTCTGCGGTTCATAGTTCCCTTATCTGCGTATGGCTTTGCAACATCATAGTCCTCGTGGAAGAACCATTCCGGAGTCTGTGAATGCCATACCAGCACATGACCGCGGACGCGAATCTTATCGTTCGGATTAGCATTATTCCACTCAAGAATTTTGTCCAGCATTGCATCCGCGCGTGAGAAATCTAAATTCTCTTGCTTATCATTAACAACCGGCACCTTCAGTTCCTTCCCTTGGAACGTAATTGTTGTAGAATCAACAGACTGTCCGATCTGATAGTTAAACAGTGCATCCGGCTTTAACTCGTTTCCGAATTTCACCGCATTGAAATGCTTCTTGACAAGTGCCATCAACGTATCATCTGAAATCTCACTTGACATGATGGCAGTACCTGCGATCGAACCATTTCCAAGACTTTCTGTAACGGATGCTTTCCAATCCGGAATGTTCTCTTCGATCTCCGGTTTTGGTTTTGTGATCTTTTTCATGGATACATTTGCCACATAGTATTTTCCCATGATACAGGAACCTGGTTCCTGCCAATCTCCCTGTTCCAAAATACGAATCACAACCTTCTTCGCACCTGATGGAATCTTGTATGTTCCTTCGAATTTCGTCCATTTTCCAGCTTCAAGAATCTGCGCGGATGTACCGGAAATCAGTCCTGTTGTATCATACTCCTGCTTGCCATCTCCATTCTCATAATACGGCTGAAATTGAACAGTTTTCTGAGAATCTTTCAATTCTTTATTATAATCATCCGACAATTTTGCCCAAAAAAGAAAACTCATATTCTTCGCCTTCGCTTACTTTTTTCCGTGATGTCCTGTGCAAAACATTCATATGATTTTGACGGATCTTGGGATCTTGTAATAGCACCACATGTTGTAACACCAATATCAGCTCCATTTTCAACAGGTTCCGCTGTAATCGTAGCATCTCCTTTTTGAAGCACTCCAGGATGAGAAATCCTGATTTGAAAAATCTCCATTATCAATGATGTTCTCGCCATGAGTAATCTGGCTTCCGCTTCCTTCTTTTTAACGTTACAACCACACTGGTCAAACAAAATGACGCATCATTCTGGGTTGTCATAATTACGACTTTATCAAACGTTCCTTCCGTCTTTTCCGGAACGATCGTATATTGTTTCTGTCCATTCTGACCATAGCATGCTTCCACATCATCATACCAGCCCGATGCATTTGTCATTCCAAGCTTCAAAGCAATAACGCCTTCCTGACTTTTTAACATTGAAGGTAACAGACTCTACATTTGCAAGATCAAAGGACTCAGACAAATTCCATACTGCCTGTGGATACTTGTGCTCTGCATCATCATGTTTCAGCACAACATTCCAACCTTCTTCCCCTGATTCACAGGAAGTTCCATCAGCGCCACCTGCAAAAGCCTTTGTCAGCTGGTTCGCGGCGAACGTCTTGGTTGTTGTCTGTGTCTCATCCGCATATACCGTATCAATACCCCAATCCGACGGCAGCATACCGCCTACACTCGTGAGCATCATTGCCGCGGATAGTGCAATACACGCCCCCATTTTCCACATTTTTCCCACTCCTATTTTCCTCCTTAAATAGATTTTCGTGTACCTTAATAGTAGCAAAATCAAAGCCGACAAAAACAGGGAAAAACTATAGAAGAACAGCCGACAAATTGCAGTAAAACAATTCGGGTTTGCCGGCTTGGATTTTGAACAAGGAGTGTAATTTGTTGTGATGTTTTAGTGATTTTTGTCCCGCATGCTGGGACACTTCCAATCCTTATTCTGCTTGTTTTAACGTTGTACATAAAACAAATCACGCGCGGCGAAATTTTACATTTACTGGTAAAATAACACCGCGCGTCAATTTACTTAAAGGCTATCTGCGCAAAATTAAAAAAGCCGAGATACCAGATATGAAAATCATGCATGCCTTTTAATTCCTGCCACATGAAATTATCAGATTCCTTTAATTTATCACATAGAGCAGGAAGATTCTTTGCAGCTGCTGCCGCGCTGTCATATGCGATCTCATCCTCCGTTCCGCAGATATTGTAAAAATAATCAACGGTATATGGAGTATCCTCTAATATTTTTGCCGTCTTCTCCGCCAGATTGCTGGTCGGTGCTGCGGAAAATGCACCAAAATAACTGAACAGATCCATACATTCTCCGATTCCGATGTTAATCGTCTGCATCCCTCCCATCGAAAGTCCCGCCATCGCTCTGTGCATTCTTGAAGCACTTGGATCGCCTTCCACCGCATAGGTCGAATAGTGCGCTTCCATATACGGGATCAGATCCGAACGCAATTCTTTGCCAAACACATAAAACGAGTTATAATCCGAACCTTCTCTTGCACAGTTTTCGGTGGAGCGTCCGTTTGGTGTCACCACGATGAACGGCTCGATTTCTTTGTAATAGATCAGATTGTCCATCATTCTTTTTACCAGCGAATCCTCATCAACCATTCCCCACTCGGCTTCGTCTCCACCGATTCCGTGCATCAGGTAGAGCACGTTGTACTTTTTATCCCGGCTGTAACCATACGGAAGATAAACATTTGCTTCCTTTGTGATTTCTTTTCCAGCTAGAAAATAATCTTTTGACGGGTAGCGGATATGCTCGATCACTCCGGCCTCATCGGCTCTCTTCTGCTGATATTTTTCCGGAATGCTTTGTGCATTCACATGTACCTTGCCGTTTTCCTGTGCGATCGCCTTTTGGATCATTTCCGCACTGTGTCCCACTTTCTCCACCTTTTCCAATACCTCATTTTCTCATCATCATTTCTAATAGATCCGGTAATTTCCCGATAAAGCAAGCATCGCAAACATATAAAAAAAATGGTCGTAATACCGTCTCTCACCGGTTCTAAGAGGTGTATTCCAGAATTTGTCAACACATTGTTTCGCATAAGTTCCGTCCGCAGCCAGTGCACTTTCGGCATTGACCGCAATGATGGCTACCGGATGCAGTGCTTTCTCCTCCAGTCTGGTTCCGTCGGTCAAAAAGACGCCGTCCCAGTGATCCTTCTGATCCTCGCAGTAGAATTTCTGGAATTTCTCTGCAATCTGCACCTGCCACGGGTCCTTGTCAAACCACAGATGGTCCATCGCGATATTTGCGATCGTGCGATAGGCATCACTGTAATACCAGTCGTGGCGGCCGAAGATCTCCTGATGCGCGCTGTGCGGGGTTCCGTCATAATCCGCATACTCTGCCGACAATCCGGTATCCGGATGACAGGCTTTATGCAGGTAGGCCCGGCTTGCTTCGGCAGCGCCTTTCCAGAACTTACGATCCTCCTCATCGGCATATTCCGCAAAAAGCTCGTAAAAATGCGGCAGATGATACGATGGATCACTAAAATCTAGTCCCGGGACAAATTTGATCAGTTTGTTGGAAGGCTCCCACATCGGATCGCCCGGATGTCCCGGTTCTCCCTTATGCACACACTCATGCAGGATCGCTTTTGCCTCCCTGCTGTAATTAAAAATGCCCTCTCCGTCTCCCCATCTTCTTGATGCAAAGAACAATGCCATAGCAAAATACTCTTCCCCGTCCGGTGCCGGTCCCGTCCGCATTTCTTGTGCCGTCCAAAGCGCAGGAACCATGCAAAAATAATTCTTTCCCGGTCCTTCATCCATATACATATAAGTTCTTGTCCACTTCCACAGACGGTCAAATTCCTCTTTCTTATCCAGCTGTACACAGACCATCATGCCATACGACACCTCCCCGGCTTCATGGTAAAAGCGCTCCTCTTCGCTGCCATGAAAAATCGTCTCAAATGTCTCCTGTACTCTTTTTTTTCGATTTCTTCTTCCGAATAACCATACTCCGCAAATACATTGCGGTACTGTTTTGTTTCATAAGCTCCTGCCATATTTTTCTCCTTCCTCTTTCGGTCAGCCCATGCCAAATTTCCTTTCCGCAAATGGACTGACATGCTCCTCACTGTATTGATATATGATCAGCTCCTGCACCGATACGTTTCTGTCGGTCCAAGATAGGCTTCTGCCGGTTTGTTTCCATGGGGATAGATCACGATCTTCTCAAGAACAAAGCCCGGTGTAACCGGAGTGACCCTGATCGTATTGATTCCCTGTTCCAGCTGCACCGGTACACTCCGGCGCCGGATCTGATCCAGCACACCGCGCGCCCACACAGGCTGATGATCTCCAATCTTAAAATCATCCGTAACAGCATCCAAAATCTGCATTGGAACACCGTTCACGGACACTGCATACTGCAATCGGTTCTCTGTTGTCACAGGATTCGACGGCTGCATATAAAATTCCGCTTCATAATCCCCCGCCTGCTTTGTCACGATGCTGTATTCGATATACGGTGCCCCATTCTCTGCATCTGCGTAGGAATCCGTCGGAAATGCTTTCATCGCAGATAAAGTCTTTCCATAGCCGGCAAGACATTTCCATTGCATCGGTTGTCCTTCCCGATCAAAACCGTCCTTGCATCTGCTGTAATGTTCCGCCTCGATTGCGATCCATCCCTGTGTATCCACAAACGTATTGTTTCCATATTCATACGTTGACCGGTCGACCGGCACGCTGATCTTGCAGATGCCCGCCGGCAATTCCAGCCGGATCATTCCCTGCGTTCTTCCATCGGTGAGTGCCATCGCAAGCGCACTCTCGTCCACTGTGACATCAATGGTGAGTCTCTTGTGCTCTTCACCATCAAGCGTTCCATCCATTGCGGACAGTACGATCCATTCGGGCTTTTCGATCACCCGAAACGATGCTGGAAGTTTGCTTCTGCTGTACAGGCTGATCGAAGCACATCTGCATTCCGGATTCAGAAAATCCGAAATCGTCATTCTCTGATTCAGCCACGGACTGCCTTCCACATGCTGCACGGTACCGTCCACCGTTGCTATAATCGTCGGCTTTTTGCAGCGGTAACACCTGCATCAGAAGCGGGTTCTTACACTCATCCTCATTCCAATTCGTAAACCCGATATGCTGCGACAGTCCCATTCCGTACCAGCGCGCATCATCTGTCCGATGATACTGCTCTATAATCTTTTGATCGGCATCCAGACATGCCTTTGCCTCTTTCGCATAATCATTGGCACTGAGTGCACCGATTTCTGCCAGATAATGATTCATTCCGGACAACAGCTGAAGCTTCAGCACATTCATCGTTCCCATCGCCGGATACCAGACGAGCGCAACATAAGCGGGAAGTATTTCGGGCGCAACACGCTCCAGCTCATCGTACAAATCCTGTGCGGTCTGCATCACCCGCCCGACCTCCGCAAGCACCCGTGAACCTTCACGATAATTTGCTGCATGATAGGTTTCCGGTCTTAACGCCTCCGGTCTGCACTTGTGTATCATCCTTGTATAATCCGTCAGGATATCCGCAATCTGCGCCTGCTGCACTTCCGACAGCCTGCCGAATTGCCGCTTTACCCACAGTCTGGTATAGGCATCCGTCGTATTTGGTGCAGTCGTTCCCCAACGCTCAAAATCATAAGCCAGATCCATAAAAAACGATAACGGAAATTCCTGCGTTGCAATGTCTCCCACATTGACGATCCAGAGTTTTTGTACTCCGAAATCATAGGCCTGCGTCATCTGTTCCCAGATTTTCGGAAGATAGGAACTGTTGATCCACTCATAGGAGGTCGGCCACCCATGATAATCGAAATGATAATACATACCGTATCCGCCCGGATGCTTACGCATCTCCTCCGTCGGAAGCGTTCTTAAGTTCCCGTAATTGTCATCGCAAAGCATGAGGATCACATCATAAAGCTCCTTGGATCCGATCAACCCCTGCGTCGTCTCATCCCCGTAGAAGAAAGCCTCCACCTCCTTGTACAAAGCGATCATTCTCGGAACTTTCGACAGATCTTCATTGACATTCTCCCGGATCAGCTTTCGCTGCGTTCTGAGCACGTCCCTGAGCAGTTCAATATTGTCCGCAAGCGTTGCCCCTTTTCCCATGATCGCGGTGTCCGCTTCTCCACGCATACCAACCGTGATCACATTCTCAAATTTACCGCTCCGCTTCAGACCATCTTCCCAGAATCTTATGATTCCTTCCCGGTTCGTCTTGAAATTCCACGCATCTCCGTAAATACTGTCTTTTCCGCGCAGATATTTGTATTCCTCACCCTGCCGCAGACACGGCTCATGATGTGACATTCCCATGATCACGCCGTACTCATCCGCAAGTTCTGCGTTCAGAAGGCCCGGGCCGTCATCCTCAAACCGTGCACTCCACATCGCCGGCCAGAGATAATTTCCTTTCAGGCGAAGAAGCAGTTCAAAGATCGGCTCGTATGCCTTCGCATTCGGTCCTCCGAAATGGTACTCACTCCAGGTACCGAAAGCAGGCCACTCATCATTGATAAAGAATCCCCTGTATTCCACCGATGGTTCCTTTGCGATACATGCCATATCCGTGCTCAGCCGGACTTCGTCCCGATGTACCGGCATCACATGACACCAGTTCACAAACGGGGATACACCAAAGATCTCCGACAAATGAAACAGTCCGTATATCGTTCCCCGCTTATCGCTTCCGACAATGACAAGCAGTCTCTCCCGCAAGGTTTCATCCGGAAAAACCCAGCCATAACATTCCCGCTTGCCTTTCAACGCTTCCGTCGGGATATTTTTCTGTGCATCCAGCCACCTGCTATGCTCCATCGTTGCGACAATGATCGTCAGTTCACGGGCTGCACTGCTTCTTACCTCTTCAAGATCGATCGTTTCGACAACACGGATTTCCGGCAGCGTGCCGGTCACAAGTTCCATGTCATGTGCAACTTTTCCTGCGATCTTCAAAACCCCGGAATACGCACTCTGTTCTATGATAAATTTCATGTTGCGCTCCCTTTTCCCCCTTTTCCACTATTTTTATTCTTATCCGTATAAATCGTGATTACCGGCTGTCCTTCCACAACCGTAAGGGTTCCATACATAGATGCCGTTTCCATCCATTTCAGTGCAATACTGTCCGTATAGATGACCGGTCTGGTAATCGTTTCACCGTCATACATGATTCCGTTATTTTCGATAAATATCCGACATCCGCGCCCCGTATGATCTATTCCCTGCACTAGATAACGAGCCGATAATTTTGATGGCTGATCCTTATAATAAATCTGCGTATCCACACCGCCCGGAAGGATCTCTCCTCTGAAATAATCTCCATCGCACCTTCCGTCAAACGAAATCATCTGTACGGTAGCGCATTCAGATTCCACCTTCTCGCAGCCATTCACATGAATATACAATTTCAACACTTCCATTTACTTCTCCCCATCTGCCTGTCCTTTCATTGCTCAGCATAAATAAAAATCCCCATCCGTGTACGATCAAAAATATCGCACTATGAATGAGGATTTTATTTCTATCACTTATATCACATAATTGTCGTATTATTGAAGAATCTGATCCACATGCCTCTGCAGGATATCGAAATAGTCCTGTGGATTGCATTCCTGATATGCAGCCATATATGCATCCCATGTCGATGCAAAGTCATCGCTCATGATCACCTGCGGTAACCAGCTTCTCTTGACCGCGTCTATTTCATCACGAATCATGCCGCCTTTGGATTGTGATGACAAAGACTGTGTATACGAATACATCGGATACCATGCGCCGGGCGCTTCATTTGTTCCCAGCAGCTCGACATAATTTTGTACACCATACGCTTCAAAACACTCCCGTATGTCGGGCTTTAGGCTTTTCATAAACTCCACCGGCTGATACTCCATCGAAAATGCATTGATTCCGTCGTCAAGCAGACCTTCTACTCGTGGAAAATACGAATAGGGACAAAAATGAGATTCATTCAGCACGCTGTCTCCGTGACGTTTTCCCTGTTCACTATTCATATAGAACATACCGTTTTCGTCCACCGAATAGTCCAGGTCTTTTTCTCCCCAGAATCGAAGCTTCGTAATATCGGAATCCAGCAGATCATTTACAAACTGAAGTGCCCCCTGCACATCTTCACAGGATGTGGTAATCGAAAGTCCGCTCGATGTATCCATCTCTGCATTCCGGCTTGTATGCCACTGGTTTGACGTACCTTTGTCCATTGTAATCGGAAGCGGAACATAATCGCACCCCAGATCACTCAGTCCGTTTGTCTCATAAGGCTCTGCCAGATTGTAATAGAACTGCCACCATTGGTCAACCATTCCGAGAACAGCACCGGTTCCTAATTTATCCAGATATTCTTCGTATGTACTGGTAAACGACTGCGGATCAAAAATACCCTTGCGGTACTCTTCGTTCAGCTTCTGAAAATACCGTCTGGCAGTCTCCGTCGTATTATAATCAATGACCTGATCATTCCCGGGATCAACCATACAACTTCCGTCATTGGGATATCCATCCAGAAACTGCGGCACATTCTCCAGACAGAAGAATCTCCAGTCATCGCACAACATGGTAAACGGAACATTTTTTGTTCCGCCCGGCATGACCGGATTCGCCTGCACATAAGCTTCGATCAGATCAAAATATTCATCCACCGTTGTAATCTTCGGATATCCGGCCCATTTTAAAACGCGCGTCTGTATCCAGAATGCCTCGCCCGTATGCGTCACTTCAACATTCTCTCCCTGAGACACACAAAACTGTGGAATCCAGTAAATATGTCCGTCTTCCCTGCCGGAAGCGCTCCCACTGTTCCTCCGAAAGATAATTCCTGATATTCGGATAATCATCCCAGTATTCATCAATCGGGATCAAAGCATCTGCCTCCAGTAATGCTTTCTCTCCAAGAATAAAATCCGGATATTCTCCCGAAGCAATGTACGAATTGAGCACCTCTTCCTTGGATTGTCCAACCAGCCAGTTCTCCTCGCAGTCTGCTCCGATCTTGTCAGCAATGATTTCCTTTATATCGTTCTGCATTCCCAGTGGTCTGCCCGTAACACTGAAAAAAGCGGTAAAATGTTTAATTTCCGGTTTCTGCCTATATTGAACGTTGTAACTGTATCCCCCCCAAGTACAATAAGCAATCCAATCACAACTAAAGTTGATACGATTTTCTTTTTTCATATAACTCTACCTTCTCCTCAAAAGCTTTCTTTTATTATAGCTTTTTTTTCTGTCAAAGGACAAGCAATCGCATCCGCAAGCACGGTTAAAGTGATATATTCTCTCCTCTTAATCCATTAAATGCACCCTTGATGGCAGCCTCCTCATGTGCGATCAGCCACTTGTTTTTCGCGGTCATAAGTTTGTCCTCACCATCTGCTGCAAGGGTAAAATCAATCGGTGTGTTTGTACCCTTCGGCAAGATCACAACACACTTAAATCCACCGTCTGCTGCGTTGCACGGTGCATAATGAAGTGTCGTCTCATACATTTCAACGACCGTTCCTGCCGGAACCTTAAAAAGCCTCGATTTTTGCTGTATCATAAGTAAATTCATCCGTTACATCCGGCAGCCATCCCAATAAAAGGATCATATCCGTTACCGCAATGTTGATTTCGGAATTTCTATGATATTCTACCGCGTTTAACTTGTGATTGTTTCCGTTGCAGTAACCAATCTGGATTGAAGTCCGCCAAAGACACGCTCGCTGAATGTCTTTGCTTCCGGAACCGCTTCAAGCTCCTCGACTGACGGCACATAAATAACATCCTCCGGAAGCGGTGTGTGCTCCATCCCCTTTATCAGTTTTGTGCATTCGATGTTATTCCAAACCTTACCGTATTTACGGAATTTTTCATCATTAACAGAAAAAAATCTCCATGATTACCTCCTCATACTCATTTTTTTCTGAGTATAACAGTTTGGTAGCCATGGAGACATGCCTTTCTTTGTCTTTACAATGTCACTTTTTTGTCTTTTTCCAGCAATGCCCGATGATGGGCATATGATTCCCTCTGCTTTTTCTTAACAAGCTGCTTTCGGTATTCACTCGTCAGCATTCCATACCTCTTGCGAAACAGATTGGTAAACGCTTTACTGTTGGCAAATCCATGATCAAATGCAATATCCACGATCTGCTTATCCGTATTTTCCAAATCCTTTACCGCATGTTCTAACCGGATATTTTGCAGATAATCCTTATAATTGATGCCCGCATAGCGTACAAACATTTTTGACAGATAAGACGGCGAATATCCGAATATTCCCGCCAGTTTTCCAAGCGAAATATCTTCCATATAATGATCCTTGAGATAGGATGTAATCATACCGAGCCGGTTCAGCTGCTGATTGCTTTTGAGCAATTCATCCTGCACATCCAGCTTCCTGTATTTCTTTACCAGAATATGTAATAGTTGATAAAACATACTTAAAATTTCAAAATCATAGCCATCTGTCTGCATCCGATACACCTTATACATACGAAAGATCAGACATGCCACCTGCTCATCGTATGTCCGTTCACTGTGCGAAAACCAGATAAACTGCTCGCCCGTAAAGTACGACGCGAACTGATTCAGCGGAATCTGCAGCACAATCGTGTGATTCGGCCTGTTCGCATGGATCGCATGCACCTCGTTGCTGTTGACAATGATGAACTCGCCTTCCCCCAGATGATAATGCGTTGTGTCAAGAATAAAATCAAGTTCTCCTTCCTGCACTGCAAAAATCTCAATGGACCGGTGCCAGTGTTTCTCCCTGATATATTTTCCGCTGTATCCCTCGAATAAAAAAAGTTTAAACGGAAAGCCTTTGTCCGGCACAATAACCTCATGTTGATACTGCTGCTCTGTCATATGCTCCCACATAACTATCACATATTTCTTGACTAGACATTAAATCTGAAAAGAATCACATCACCGTCTTTAACCACATAATCCTTTCCTTCCATGCCAACGATTCCTTTTTCTCTGGCTGCCGCAAGGCTTCCGTTATCCAGCAGATCCTGATAATTGACAACCTCTGCCTTGATAAATCCACGTTCAAAATCCGTATGGATCTTTCCGGCTGCCTGTGGTGCCTTGGTTCCTTTTTTTAATGGTCCATGCACGGCACTCATCTTCGCCGGCTGTCAGGAAACTGATCAGTCCCAGCAGACTGTAACTTGCCGCTACCAGCTTATCCAGACCACTGGATGAAACGCCGAGGTCATCAAGATATTCCTTTTTCTCTTCATCGGAAAGTTCGGAAAGTTCCTGCTCGATCTGTGCACAGATCACAAATACTTCTGCACCTTCTTCTTTTGCCATCTCACGCACTTTTGCCACATGCGGATTGGAAGCTCCATCATCGGCCAGATCATCCTCTGCTACATTTGCAGCATAGATGGTAGGCTTTGCAGTAAGGAGGTTGTATCCCTTAAACCAAATCTGTGCGTCATCGTCATCCGGCACCTCAAAGGATCTTGCCATCTTTCCGTCTTCCAGATGTGCCTTGACCGCCTCTACAAGTTCGAGTTCCTTTGCAAGCGTTTTGTCCATTCTCGCCTGCTTGGCAATCTTTGCAATTCTTCTGTCGAGAATCTCAATATCCGAAAAGATCAGTTCCAGATTGATGGTCTCGATATCACGCGCCGGATCAATGGAACCGTCGACGTGGATAATATTGGTATCCTCGAAACAGCGCACTACATGTACAATCGCATCGACCTCCCGAATATTGGCAAGGAACTGGTTTCCGAGTCCCTCTCCCTTGCTGGCACCTTTTACAAGTCCTGCAATATCAACAAATTCGATTGTGGCAGGTGTAACCTTTTTTGTATGATAAAGTTCACCGAGCTTTACGATTCTCTCATCCGGAACCGAAACAATTCCAACATTCGGGTCGATCGTTGCGAATGGATAGTTTGCAGATAAGGCACCTGCTTTGGTCAGTGAGTTGAATAATGTACTTTTTCCCACGTTTGGGAGTCCGACAATGCCGAGTTTCATGATATATATTTCTCCTTTGAAAAGTATTGTAAGCTAATAAAAACAATATATAGTGTACCACATTAATGCTTAATTGTACAATTATTTCTCCCTAGCTGCCAGAATGCCACGGCACTTGCCGCCGCTACATTGAGCGAATCCACGCCATGCGCCATCGGAATACAGACCGTATAATCGCAGTCCGCAATCGTATGTCCTGCCAGACCATCCCCTTCCGTGCCAAGCACGACAGCCAGCTTTTCTTCCGCAGCCAGTGCCGGATCATCAATTCCAACCGAATCCCCGGAAAGTGCCATGGCTGCCACACGAAATCCCATTTTATGCAAATGGTCAATGTCCGCTCCTGCCGCCTGACCGGGTGGATTTTTCACCCCGTTTTCCGTCTGCAGGTATGTCCACGGAATCTGAAATACGGTTCCCATGCTCACCCGGATGGCGCGCCGGTACAGCGGATCACTGCATCCCGGCGTCAGAAGCACCGCATCCATATGAAGCGCAGCCGCCGAACGGAAAATAGCACCGACATTGGTTGGATTTACCACGTTTTCGAGTACTGCAATGCGTCTGGCTTTGGCACAAATCTCCTCCGGTTCCTGCAGCTTTGGCCGGTACATGGCACAAAGTGCCCCTCTGGTCAGAGCAAAACCGGTCAGCTTTGTCAGCACATCAAATTCTGCCGTATACACCGGAATATCCCCGCATCTTTCGATCATTTCTTTTGCTTCTCCCTGGGCATGTTTTGTTTCCATAAGCAAAGACACCGGTATGCATCCCGCATCCAGTGCCCGCTCAATCACCTTGGGACTTTCGGCAATAAACATTCCTTCTTCCGGATGCGCACGGTTCAGCAGCTGATTTTCGGTCAGCCGCGCGTACACATCCAGCTCCGGTGCCATAAAATCCGTTATTTTTATTCTTTGACTCACTGTTACGTCCACCTTTGTTCAAACTTTTTTATTATCCCAAAATGCACGCATGATTGCAAGTCTATTCGTAATCTTTTACATTAGAACTGTCAACTTTTTCAAATGGCACCCATACATAAAGGCCATCCTTCGTTGCCCCTTCCAGTTTTGTTACATCCGAACCATTTGCCACAGCAATCGCAGTCTCTACAACCATCTTTCCCTGTCCAACACCTGACTGATAGACGGTAAATGCCATATCTCCCGCCTCGATCGCTGCACATCCACCGGCCGTCGCATCAATACCAAGAATTGGCATACCGTTTATTCCTGCCTCTTTGCATGCATCGACAATTCCCATCGCCATGGAATCGTTGTTACATGCCACAACATCACAGGACTGTCCGGTCTTTAAGAAAAGTTCAAACATCTTCTGTGCCGTTGCCTGATCCCAGTCTGCATTATCCTCAAATACATAATTGATTTTCTTGCCGGACGCATTCAATGTATCCTTCAATGCACCCGTACGTCCTTTCGTTGCCGAATGGTTCCTTGGTCCCTTTGAAGATTGCCACATTGATTTCATCCGAAGAAGAAAACTTATCCAGAATATACTCTGCCTGATACTGTCCCGCTACATTTTCATCGGAACCCACATACATATATTTTCCGGTCTCCAGATACGATGCATCCGGACAACTGTTATAAAAGATAACAGGAATTCCGTCTGCCAGTGATTCCAGTTCCAGCGCGGTATCTGCATTAACCGGTCCACATAAAAATCACATCGTATTTTTCTTTTTGCTGCCTGTTTGATATGTTCCACCTGACTCTCCAGGGAACCATCCTCATCATAGACATCCAGTGTTGCACCTTTTTCCTGTGCCGTCTTTTTTTTTGCCTGTTCCACAATCGTGTTGCGGAAATCATCTCCCTGTGACAACGACATCATGATTTTGATTCCGTTTCCGCTGCCGGATTTGCCTCCGGTACTGCCGCATCCTGCCATGCAGCCCACAAGAAGCAGGGCGCATATCATACAACTGATTACTTTCTTCATGACCTTTTACCCTCCTATATCTGAAACTGCTTGACCTGATCCGCCAGCTGGTCTGCAGATTCTGCCAGATTTCCGGCTTCCGCTTCCACCTGTTCACTGTTCTTGGAAATACTCTTTGCCTGCTGGAGCATGGATTCCGAAGTGGCAAGAATTTCATCCGAACTTGCCGCCTGTTCTTCGGAAATTGCGGCAACATTGGTTGCCACCTGATCCACCTGGTTGATTTTTTCTACCACACTCTCTATCAGATGGCTGGTTTCCTGGATATTCTGGAAAATCTGGTCAAATGTATCCACCGCTGTATGAATCAAATCCGCGCTGCTTTCGATATCGCTTGCACTGCTTCCGGCCTGTTTGACGGCATCATCCACAAGTCCGTTGATTTCATTGATGAGTGATGTAATATGCGCTACCGAATCCGCACTGTTTTTTGCAAGTACCCCAATCTGTGAGGCAACTACCGCAAATCCGCGTCCGGCTTCCCCTGCACGCGCTGCTTCAATCGATGCATTTAAGGAGAGCAGGTTGGTTTCCTCCGCAATATCCCCGATGAGTTTTATAATATCTACGATTTCTCCGGAAGCCGTACCCACTTTATCAACCGCTTCTTCGAGGTTATGTATGGAAATTTCGATATTATGAAGCGCATTTCCAACGCTCTCCATATCGGCTTTTCCTTTTTTTCTGATACTTCCACAGTGGTACGCATCTTATCTTCTACTTTATCGCTGTCCTCTTTGGTATCCGCAACAACACCGGCAAGCTGGGTTGCGTTCTGTGCGATTTCATTGACGGAAACCGACAGCTGATCAACCGTTGCATTCAGCTCCGTCATGGACGTTGACTGGATATTTGCCGCAGAATTCATTTCACCCGAAACATTCTTGCTTGATCCCGCCTGTTTTTCCAGGCGGTCGGAAACATGTCCCATCTGCCGGATCATTTCTTTCATTGATGCAATAAAATGTTCCACGCTGCGCCCCATCACAGCAATCTCATCATTTCCTTTCACCTTCATGGATACGGTAAAGTCACCGGATGCCATGCTGGTAATTACCCTTGTCATCTCCTTCACCGGACGAATCACCACATGCGTCACACGTTCGATCAGAACACATAATACAAGGATCGAAATAATGCTGAAAATGATCATAAGATTCCGCAATCCTACCAGATCCGCAAGTACAACACGCGTAGGAACATAAGAAACCAGCAGCCAGTTGGTTCCGTTTACTTCCTTAAATACTGTCATATTTCCATCAAGTGTACAGAAATCATACGATTTGCCGGAAACCTTTTTCTCCACATCTTTATAAAATGCACTCTGTCCGTCTGCCCCCAGTGTCTTGGAAATCAGATCGGAATCCCTGCTTGCAAGGATCACGCTGCTGTCCTTGTCCACAAGAAATGCCTCTGCATCGTGCATTTCGATAAAAAGAATTTACAATCACGGAAATACGGTCCAATGTCATATCGGCTGCAATTACACGCACGGTATCTAAACCGTCATTCAAAAGTCCGGATGCACTGACAACATTCGTTCCGTCCGGATTCTGGTGTGCAGAACCGACTGCCATATTAACTCTTGTCATTCCTTCCTGATACCACATACTCTCTTTCGGATTTGGCTCCTGCTTTTTGGAGTCTGTACCTTTTAAAAAGCTGCCATTGGCATCTGCAAGGAAAAGACCATCCGGATAATTTTCACTGTATCCGCAGGATGCATCCAAAATAGTCTGCAGCTGCGCCTCATCCGGGTGCAATTTTTCAATCATGGTCTTTGCCATCTGCATGGAAGCCAGATTTTCCTCAAGCCATGCCTCAATTTTTGATGCCTGACTGTTTACCGAAGATTCCAGTAAATTTTGGAATAACTCTCGATAATTCCGGATGATACATGATATGCGGTAAACACCAGAATCAGTATAATCGCAATTACTACCGGAATAATAATTCCAAGTAATTTTGCTTTAATAGAAATGTTACCCTTCTTTTTCACAAACAATTCCCTCCCTCTTTTTGTTTCTGTCCCTATTATAGTTTCTTATGCCTGTATCGTCAATGTTTTGCACTTTTTAAATTTTTTTTTTTTTACTTTTTTTTCGGATACATGCACAAAATGAGAGAGACCTTACGGTCTCTCTCAAATAAGAAGGAAAAAAAATTGAAGTATGTAAAACAAAAATTTGATATTGTCAATTATAATATCCGGATACTACTTCCGTACGTTAAATGCTCCCATACCCGGATAAACAGCTGCTGCACCAAGTTCTTCTTCGATACGGAGTAACTGGTTGTATTTTGCCACACGCTCTGTTCTGCTCGGTGCACCGGTCTTGATCTGACAGGTATTTAATGCGACCGCCAGATCTGAGATTGTGGTATCTTCAGTCTCTCCGGAACGGTGAGAAGAAATAGCTGTGTATCCGGCTTTGTGTGCCATCTTGACTGCCTCTAAAGTTTCGGAAACGGAACCAATCTGGTTTAACTTGATCAGAATGGAGTTTCCACAGCCAAGGCTGATTCCCTTTGCCAGACGCTCGGTATTGGTAACGAAAAGGTCATCACCGACAAGCTGTACTTTGTCCCCCAGCTCGGCGGTAAGCTTCTGCCATCCTTCCCAGTCCTCTTCATCCAGTGCATCCTCGATGGAAATGATCGGATATTTCTCCACAAGCTTTTTCCAATGAGCAATCAGCTGCCCGGAAGTATATACGGTTCCGGCCTTTGGCAGTTTGTACTCGCCCTTCTTTCCGGTCTTCCACTCGGAAGAAGCGGCATCCATTGCAATCTTAAAGTCCTTCCCCGGCTCATATCCGGCTTTCTTTACCGCCTCAAGAATGGTCTCGATTGCTTCCTCATCCGATTTCAGTGCCGATGCAAAACCACCCTCATCCCCAACGGATGTGGCAAGTCCTCTGTCCTTTAAAATAGAAGCCAGTGCATGGAATACTTCTGCACACCATCTTAAGCATTCTTTAAAGGAAGGTGCCCCAACCGGCATAATCATAAATTCCTGTACATCCAGTCCGGAAGATAATGCGTGGCATCCACCGTTTACGATATTCATCATCGGAACCGGAAGACGGTTCCCGGAAGCCCCGCCAAGAAAACGGTAAAGCGGAATATCCAGTGAAATTGCTGCCGCTCTAGCACATGCGATGGAAACGGCAAGAATTGCATTTGCTCCGAGTTTTGACTTGTCCTTTGTTCCGTCCGCATCAATCATTGCCTTGTCAATTGCATAGGTATCGGATGCATCCATTCCCTGCAGTGTCCCATTGATCACGGTGTTGATGTTTTCAACGGCTTTCTGCACGCCCTTTCCAAGGTAACGGCTCTTGTCTCCGTCGCGAAGTTCTAATGCTTCAAACTCACCGGTTGATGCACCGCTTGGTGCCATACCTCTTCCGATTGTACCATCTATCAATGTAACCTCTCTTGCCTCAACAGTAGGGTTTCCTCTTGAATCCAAAATTTCTCTTCCAACTACTTTTTCAATCTCCAGATAATTCATTTTTCTGTTCTCCTTTCGATATGCGAAGAACTCCTTCCGGAAGCGGTAATGGCGTCGTTTTGTACTTCCGTTAAACACACTCAGCAGTTATGTGTTTGCGAAGGAGTCTTCCAATGATTCACACAAGGAAGTTAGTTGTATCTAACCCGAGAAAGATTATATCTGACATATTGAAAAATAGCAAGCATTTTTTTCTGATAGTTTTTATCAGCTAATTTAAGTCAGTCGTATCATACAGTATGGCTTATATTTTCATATCGTGCCTGCATTGTCCTTTTCTTTTTAAATCTGGCGGATGAGATTTACCATCTCCACAGCGCCCAGTGCACAATCATATCCCTTATTCCCGGCTTTACTTCCCGCGCGCTCAATCGCCTGCTCGATATTTTCCGTTGTAACCACACCAAACATTACCGGAATTTCGCTCTCCAGGGAAACGGCAGCCACACCCTTGGATACTTCATTGCAGACATAGTCGTAGTGGCTTGTGCTTCCGCGGATCACGGCACCCAGACAGATCACGGCATCGTATTTTTTGCTCATTGCCATCTTCTTTGCGATCAATGGGATTTCAAATGCCCCCGGCACCCATGCCACCGTAATGTCCTCTTCCTTCACATCATGACGCAGCAGGCCATCCATGGCACCGCCCAGCAGTTTGTTGGTGATAAATTCGTTGAACCGTGCGACGACGATTCCTACCTTCATATTGTTTGCTACTAATTTTTCCTTCCAGTGTACTCATAATGTTCATTCTCCTTTTCTTCATTTTAAAAGTTTAATACATGTCCCATACGATTCTGCTTCGTTTTTAAGTAAAACAGATCATACGGTGTGGCCTGCATCTGGATCGGCACGCGCTCTGTGATGGAAATTCCAAACTCTCCGAGCTGGTATACTTTGTCGGGATTGTTGGTTAAAAGCCGCATGCTGTGCACGCCCAGATCCTTTAAGATCTGTGCGCCGATGTAATATTCGCGCTCATCCCCGGCAAATCCTAAGGCAAGATTGGCATCTAAAGTGTCCATTCCCTGTTCCTGCAGTTCATATGCACGCAGTTTGTTGATCAATCCGATACCGCGGCCTTCCTGCCGCATGTAAAGTAAAATCCCGCGGCCTTCCCTTTCAATCTGTGTCATGGCAGCGGCAAACTGCTGTCCACAGTCGCACCGCAGGGAGCCAAAGGTATCTCCGGTGAGGCACTCGGAATGTACACGGCAGAGTACATTTTCTCCGTGCCCGATTTCTCCTTTGACTAATGCCACATGATGTTCACCATTTAAACGGTTCACATAACCGTATGCCCGAAACTTTCCATACTTCGTCGGCATCTTTGTCACAGCCACACAGTCCACCAGCTTTTCATGGCATTTGCGGTATTCCTGGAGTGCGGCAATGGTAATCATTTTTATACCGTGCCTTTTTGCAAGTGCAAGCAGTTCCGTTGTGCGCATCATGGTGCCATCCTCGCGCATGATCTCACAGCAGAGCCCACATTCTTTTAAGCCTGCCAGGCGGCACAGATCCACGGTTGCTTCCGTATGCCCGTTTCGCTCCAGAACCCCGTTCTTCTTTGCCAGAAGCGGAAACATATGTCCCGGACGCCGGAAATCCTCCGGTTTTGCATCCTCTGCCACACAGCGCATGGCGGTCATGGAACGCTCGGCAGCGGAAATGCCTGTGGTTGTTTCCACATAATCCACAGAAACCGTAAACGCGGTTTCATGATTGTCCGTATTGTTTTCCACCATCTGCGGAAAATGCAGCTTTTTTACATATTCAGCGGACATTGGCATACAGATCAGCCCTTTTTCCATGCATTGCCATAAAATTGATGTTTTCCGTTGTGGCAAATTCCGCGGCACATATAAAATCGCCCTCATTTTTCGCGATCCTCGTCATCGGTGACAAGAATCAGTTTTCCGTTTCGTAATTCCTCAAGTGCTTCCTCAACGGTTGCAAATCCTTCCATTGTTCATTCCTCCTGTTATTTTTTCTCTTTTTTATATCCATGGTGTTTTTAGAATCCACAGTTTTCCAGAAATTCCCGGGTGATGTGGCTTTCTTTTTTTTCTTTTTTCCTGTGGATGCAGCAGTTTTTCCACATATTTTCCGATGATATCCGTTTCTAAATTCACAATATCTCCCTCTTTTTTTTTGCTTCCAAGCGTTGTCACCTCCGCCGTATGCGGGATCATCGACACCGAAAAATCATGTGCAGATACCGCGGCAACGGTCAGACTAATGCCATCGATGGTAATGGAACCTTTCTCCACCACATACCGAAGCACTTCCGGCGGTGCCTCCACCCGGATCCATATGGCATTGTCATCCTTCTTGCGACCGGCTATCTGTCCGGTTGAATCCACATGTCCGGCTACAATATGCCCTCCAAAGCGTCCGTTTGCCGACATTGCACGTTCCAGATTCACAGGACTTTTTCTTTTTGCACTGTGCCAGTGCCGACCGGTTTAAAGTTTCATGCATGACATCCGCAGTAAATCTTTCGTGGTCAAAGGAAGTGACCGTCAGACAGACTCCGTTTACCGCTATGCTGTCTCCGATATGCACATCCTCAAGTATCTTTCTGGCGTTAATCGTCAACACCGCAGAATGTGCGCCTTTTGCAATGTTTTCAATGGTTCCCATCTCCTCTATGATTCCTGTAAACATGATAATGGCTCCCCTCTGTCGCCGGGTATCCCTCTATCAGCCAGTCCGATCCCAACGCTGTAACTTTTGTCCGGCTTAATGTCACGGCCTCTGCAGGTTTTAAAAATCCCTGCCCCTCAACCGGGGTTTTGGCTGTTGCCCCGCCAAACAGCTTAGGCGCCACATATGCCTGCACCTTCTGTACAAGCCCAGCTTGCAGAGCCGACCAGTTTAAAGTTCCACCACCTTCGAGAATCACGCTGTCAATCTCCTGTTCTCCAAGCTGTCGCATCAGATCCCAAAGATCTACCTGCCCATCTTTTTCCGGTGTGACTAAAATCTGACATCCTGCCTCCACATATGGCATATGCATGGCTTCCTGCCGGTTACAGCTTGCTATAATCGTTGGAACTTCTTTTGCGGTACGCACAATCTGTGATTCTAATGGCGTCCGCAATGCTGTATCACAAATGATACGCACCGGATTTGCCCCGTTTTCTGTTCCCTTAAGCCGGCAGGTCAGCATCGGATCATCCGCAAGTACCGTTCCCACACCAACCATGATGGCACGGTAACGGTTTCTCATGCGGTGTACATGTGCACGCGCTGCCTCCCCGGTTACCCAGCGTGATGCCCCTGTGTATGTTGCGATCTTCCCATCCAGTGTCATTGCATATTTTAAAATGACAAACGGCAGTTTCGTCTGCATGTAATGGAAAAACACTTCATTTTCCGCATCACATTCCTTTTCCAGTACATGTTCGGTCACTTCCACACCATGCTCCCTCAAAATCCGGATGCCTTTTCCATGTACCAGAGGGTTTGGATCCTTCGATCCAATCACCACCCTGCGGATTCCTGCGGCAAGCAGAGCATCGGTACATGGTGGTTGTTTTCCATGATGACAGCACGGCTCTAAGGTCACATAAATCGTAGCCCCTTCCGGGGATTGTATACAATTAGCCAGTGCATTCCGTTCTGCATGTGGCTGTCCGTAGTGTTCGTGATATCCCTCTCCGATAATTTTTCCATCTTTTACAATCACAGCACCTACCAGAGGATTCGGGGATACCTGTCCTTCTCCTTTTTTGTGCCAGTGCTATTGCTCGGCGCATGTAATATTCATCTGTCATTTTTTCTCCTTTTTCATCAGTGATATGGCTTCGCCATACCACAAAAAAGCCCCAAGCAAATGCCAGGGCTTCTTTTTACCGTGTTCTGCTGCCGGGGATATATTTTCAAATCCTTTTATTCATAGGAAATAAAAAATGCTCTGGAAATAAATTCCAGAGCAAACATTTCAATATCCACCACAACCATTCACGGGTTCTTGTGTTTCTATCCTTTATCTTCTTTCATCCAGACTGTACTGTCGGCTTCGGAGTTTCACCGAATCATGCCTTGCGGCTCGTGGGCTATACCACCGGTAGGAATTGCACCCTGCCCTGAAGATCTTTATAAAATTGTCTATGTATAAGACTATAATCTTTCTTTCCTTTTCTGTCAAGAGAATTTTTCTGGCTTTCTATACTGCCTCCACCGTATAATGGGCTTTCCAGATACCGCCCGGTGCAATCAGATTTCCCCACTCCCGATCTTTTAAATCTCCGGTAAAATCAGCACTGTCACAGCGTCCATACCATGGCTCTACACATATAAACGGTACATCTGCTCCCGCCGGTGACCAGACTCCAAACAATGGAGCATCCATCGTAACGGTCAGATAGGGATTTCCTTCCATGTCACAAAGAGAGACTTCATGCACATTCTGATTTTCAATCACAAGGGCATCATCATCAAACAGATGATCGGTAACTGTCAGATAACTATTTTTCAATTCATAATCCACAGTACCGTTTCCGACCAGACCATCCACAATCGTTGTACTTGTAAGCGGACCAGCTACATCAAAGCGGATTTTACAATTTTTCGGACGATTGAATGCCGGATGCCCGCCAATCGAAAACGGAAGTTCTTCCTCCGAAGGATTTTCCACCTGCCAGAGCACTTCCAGCTTATTTTCCTCGATGTGATATCCAATACGAAGGGTAAACGCATAAGGATATTTTGCCATGGTTTCCTCATTGGATTTTAATACAAACCAGAGCGTATCCTCCGTCTGAGAATCCAGCGTAAAATCCATATCGCGGGCAAATCCGTGCTGTCCCATGGTGTAAGTCTGTCCTTTGGTACGAAACTGTTTGTCTTTTACCGCTCCAACAAACGGAAACAGTACCGGTGAGGTGCGTCCCCAGAATTTTGGATCAGCTTTCCACATATATTCTTTTCCGGTATTTTTACGGACCAGAGATTTTAATTCTGCCCCATGTTCCTCCACTTCGATTGCAATGAGTTCATTCTCAAGCTTATGTCTTGCCATATGTTCCATCTCCTCTGATTCTATAAATTACGCGTTACCGCTTCACTTTTTCTCTCCCTGTCCATTTTATCTTATGCTATTTTACCGAGGTTTGTCAATGGACTGAATTTGCGAAGAAGTAGCAACAGATACTAAATCTTCAAGTGCAAGCACTCTGGGTTCCTCCGGATTACTGTCTCTGTTTACAATAGTGTTAATCTGCTTTGGTATATTTTTATTCACAAGCTCAGGGAAAACCACTCTGACATACATTCACTCCTTTACACTTTTGCTGATATACTTTTCAGAATTACAGTTTATTCTATAATCTCCCAATACCCATTTTTTCGGTGAACCATGACGAACCACAATATCTGATTCTTTCATTTTTTTTAATATTATTTTCAACAGTCCGCCTAGATATATCTATTCTGTCTGCTATTTTTTTGACCGAAATATATTTATCTTCTGCTATACAATCTAGTATTTTCTCCTGAGTCTCCGTCAATTTCTGTGCTTTTTCTCTGATACGGACTTTATCTCCGAAATCATTTCCACCATTTACTCCACCATTTATTCCACCATTTACTCCACCATTTACTCCACTATTTGCATTATGCTGCACATTCCTATATAAATTCACCCGAAACATATCATCAAATACTTCCACAGTCGGAACAGGCAGTCCATATTCTCCAGCAACACTTATAATTCTTCTGATGCCACTTCCCCACGCTTCTACCAGTCCCATCTGACCAAATATATTTGCAATCAGCTTGTTTCTAATCTTGGAATGACCTTTCATCACTTCCTCGTAGGTTAGTCCATTGGTCCACCTGGAGATGTCACTTCTAAGCGATCATCATAAATTGCCACCTGTATGCAGGATTCATCTAACAGGTTTCTGTGACAATGTGCGTTGATTATCATTTCACGAATTGCTTCTACTGGGAGTTCATAGCTTTCCCGACGCACTAAACCATCTATTGTTGCTCCCAGTCTGATGTTTCTTAAAACAAACTCAACAGCACTCTCTATCTGCTTGTATATCGGTCCAGTATATTCCCGTTTATCAAGGAAAACCGTTCTATCCGTTCCCTTTGAATACGGCGCACTGCGTCTTTGCAAACGGAAAATAATCTGATGTTAGCAGCACATACGCATTTGATGCAAGCACATTGCCTTCGCTTTTCTTCAAAATTTTCCAATTAAACAACTGCTCTTTTCTTACATCATGCCCCGAAAGTCCTGCCTTCTTTCGGAAATCTTCAATATCCTTGCATAAAGACTGCGTTGCTTCTTCCGTCACTTCATATCCTACACAAGTAAGCTCATCCCAAGAAATACGGGCGCCTTCCATCTCCAGCTCACTTATCTTTTTTGCTGATGCGCATGTCTGGAAAGTACCAGCCACACGAATATAGGTGCCTTTCGCCTTACCTTGGGCTTTAATATAATATGGTCGGTTTTTTCCTGCTTCCACCGTGATAACAATGACTGTCTTGCCATCAACCGTCTGCGGCCCAATGTCCGGTATGATCTGCGGTTCACAAGAATCTGATATAGCATTTGTCAAAGCGTCCATAGCTTGAAACAAACTATCATTGTCAACACCAACTACCTGATGTGTTTTATCATCAATACCTATGACCAGTCTGCCACCCTGTGTATTGGCAAAAAGCCACAACTGTTTTCATATATTTTTCGCTTTTATCCGGTACAACTACCTTGTATTCAATATTCTTTGATTCGCCAGAAAACAGCTCATCTTTTGCCATAATGCTACCTCCAATTTTCTTGTTCTAATCTCTACTTTCATCTTATCAAGCAGATTATCCGCTGCATCCGGTGCCATCAGATCCTTTGAAATATAATGCACTATATCTCCGCCTTTAATTGATTAAAAGCCTCATCAACAGATACAGCATCAATTCTTTTGCCTGTGCAAGTCCGGTCTGCATCATAGTATCAAATTCAGCTTGTGTTATAGAATCTCTCGTAGCAAGTTTATCCGGAATATCAAGTGAAAATGGTACTCGTGCTGTTACATTTGCAGTTTTTTTGTTGCCATAGTATGCACCTCCTATTTCCGATAGTGTTCCACCTTGTATGGCTTTTTACAACACAAATATTTTTAACCAGCCATTTAAATGAGGAGTTTTCTCACCATCTTTGCATCAAAGGTAACAGTTTTCAGATGATCCACCTAAATCTGATACAGCGCATTTGCCACAATATGCTCTGCGGCCTGCTCTAAATCACGGATTCCACTGGTACCCGAATACAGATCCACGATTGTATTTAATGCATCATCTGTGATAATACATTCCTCTTCCTTTAAGCTCATGCGCTTTAATACCTTAGGCAGTGCAAATCTGGAGAAGATGATCTTCTTTTCCTCAAACGTATAATCCGGGATATCAATTACCGCAAAACAGGACAGAATCGGTGCGCTGATCTGCTCCTTGTCGTTTGCTGTGGCAATCGGATAAACACCGGATGTCGGGATCATACACTCGATATAGTTATCTGTAAATCCCAGATTATCCAGAAGTGTCAGTAAGACATCTGCCGGATTTCCGTTTCCTTTTCCAGAAGCTGCCTTATCCAGCTCATTGATAATAAATACCAGGCTTGACTCTCCTGCCATGGCAAATGCATCCATGATGATCCCCGGCTTTGCGTTAGCATAAATTCTCGAACTTCCGGTCAGCTGCTCCGGATCATTGATGGAACTCATATCAAGAGTTGTCCACGGAAGTTTTTAAAATACGGGCAACTGCATGGGCAATCTGCGATTTTCCGGTTCCTGCCGGTCCCACCAGAAGCAGTCCGTAGCCGGAAGCGTATGTGTGCGGTTGATCTGAATGATCGTCTCAATGATTCTCTGCTTTACACGCTCCATGCCATACAGTTCCTCATCTAAAATCCGACGGGCTTCCTTGGGATCAATGGCCTCAAAATAATTGTTTTTCCACTGGATATTCATCATGATGGAAAGTGCACGCTGTGCATGACGCCGCTCTTCCGGAGACACTTCATTGGAACGTGCCACTGCTAAATTCCGGCGTGCCCACAACCGGATGTTATCCGGCATGGTATCCGTCCTGCGCAGGTCATAAAATCGGTGATGCTCTGAATACTGGTGAGCTTCATATCATCGCCGTCTTCCTCCTGCTCCTCATCCACCGCTTCCTCACTCGGTGCACTGCTGGCAAACAGACGCTCCATCATAAACTGTAAAAAGCCATCTTCCGCGGAAAGCTTTTTTCCACCGCCAAAGGCAATTTCACGGATCTTATACACGGCATATCCATCCGGTGTGTTCTCTCCAGACAGCCGGACATTAATGTGGTTTTCCCCCAGCCAGCGAAGCAGATTGACAAAACGGGCATCCACCCGCAAAATATCCGCACATACAGTTCCGTCTTCCTGGGTAAACTCAAATGCTGTGCGCTTTGTCTGGTTCGTGAACACTCCGCAGGAATGATATTTCCACTGCTTTGCCGTATTATCTAAAACCAGAATCGGATATTTTGCACTTTGCAGTGTTTTCATTCGACTGAAATGTTGTATAGGTACACTCACAGGCTTTCTTTTCTTCCGTTGTATTGCTGAAATCAAATACAGGCATATCTATCTCCCTTCTACATGATTTAAGGGTCAAAAACAGTTTTGACCCTTATCATGCATAAACAATTCTGTTATTTTCTACGAAAGCAGTGCTTTATCACTTGCAAATTCCTCACCGCTTACTTTTTCAAATGGACATTGTGGTAGCCGTACCGATCCACACACGTCCCAGATATTGTGCCCTGCGATGTTCCGGATAACTTTGTCCCCCCCGCCGCCGATATAGATTTTTTCCGGAATCTACCGGCTTTTCACCGGCTACGGCATTCAGTGTTGTCGATTTTCCTTGCACCGTTTCCACCGATCACTGTGAAAAATTCGCCTTCCTCGATTGTCAGGTCGACACCGTCCAGAGCCACTTTCAGATCATCCGAATACTTTCCGGAATTTTTTTAACATCCACAAAATGATGTTTGCTTTTTTCATTCTTCAGATATGGAATCGCAAAGGAAAATTGCTACCGATTGCTGAGAACAAATCATCCATTAAGATCAGCCACAAAATGATGCTCAGCACAAGGTAGTAAATGATCGAACGATCACGGAAAACAGCGTATATGCAAATGCCAGTTTCTTTCCTGCACACAGTTTTTAAACAGTACATCTCCGATAATAACGGCAGCCAGACCGACTAACGATTGCGCCTCGTCCCATATTGACATCCGCTGCACCCTGATACTGTGCATAAAGTGCACCGGACAGACCAACGAGTCCGTTGGAAATCATCAGTGCCAGTACCTTTACAGAAGCTGGTATTGATTCCCTGTGCACGCGCCATCTGCGGGTTTATCCGGTTGCCACGATGGCATCACCCCTGCCAGGTGGTAAATACTTTAATTTTTGCTGTTGTATCACCGGATACATATACCAGCTTGAAGTGGGAATATTTATCCATTGACTCGACGTCCGGAAGCGGTAAACTCTTTGTAGCTGATACCGTCCTCATCAGGTATTTTTTTCAAACTCGGTTGCCTGATATTTGAGTTTGCCTCTGCAGAGCGTAAAGTATTGCGACATGCTTTGCATCCGGATAGAGCTCTACGAGCATATCCTCCTGCTGATCAAGCGGAGCCAGATCGGATGTACCGGAAATATTTCTTCCGGTTGTACCACTCCAGTCACTGATCTCCAAAGCCGTTGCATAATCGGTAACGGAAGTTCCCAGAATCGGAATATCGGTTGTCGCTGCTGCACATGCCTGTAAAGCAGTGGTTGCATTTGCAAGAATCAGATCCACATTGGCAGATACGAAATTATTTTGCAATCAAAGCATTTGCCTGCTCGTCTGTGCATTCTGAGATCAAATTTACATTGTCTCCCCCAGCTTTTCCTTTAAGACATCCTCAAATCCCTATCGCCGCAAAGATTGGTGCAAAGAAAATTACGCAAAGCAGGAATAATAATCCTGTAACGATGGATGCGAGACCGGTTCTGACACACCAGCTCCGACACTGCGGCAGACGCTCTACGAATGCTGTAGTTGTAGACGCACCACGATCGCACCTCCAGACGTAGCAATTGCATCTGCCATCAGTGCCTGCTTTACGTTCGGAAGTTTTCATCATCGTCGACAACATGCCGGCCTTTATCCGATACTGACCGATCAGTGTTCCGATCGTATCAAAAAACAAACAGGAAGAACCAGCTGACTGAATTCCGACTCACTTGAAATCTGCTGTAAAACATTGTCCGAAAAGTCTCGATTTTTGAAATCGGTGTGGCAAATGTGGAATTACAGAGGAATCGGCGATACGGCGCATCGATACGGTAAACACCCGCTGCCCTGTTCAAGGGAGATCCCGGGTAAAGCCAGAATACCGATCAGAATAGATCCCTTGACTTTTTTGATCTAA